>VMHT01106171.1_pt1 | contig 23808 bp, 30 predicted proteins | sample 4693611 | NCBI WGS metagenome assembly VMHT01 (sample SAMN12280063, study PRJNA550983) | marine metagenome | isolation source: seawater sampled from same location over 5 years 0.02-0.2 micron viral filtrate | place: USA: collected off the coast of southern California halfway between the port... ...
AATATCTGCTCTCTTATCAGCTTGTACAGTAATATTACTTCCTGTATGTGTATCTAATGAATCATTATCACCTGTATTAATATATTGAGAACTTGATAAATGACTTAAGTTAATTTCAATATTACCTTCATCTAACCTTTCACGGAATCTTGCTCTATTAACATTAATAAAGTAACAATAATCTCTATCTACACCATTAATGGTAAACTTAGTATCACCTGGTTCAAGTAATAAGTTTTTATATTGAGAATAAATTGCTCTTGATGGTGTATCATTTACTTGTCCTCCTTCATCTGCAGATCCTGATCCTGCATAATGACCCCATGCAATACTAAATTGTGGTTCTGCGCCTACAGCTGTTGAAGCTGATTGGAATACTTCGTAATAATATCTTTGCTGATTAGTAGTCTGATTAGATGATGTAAACATGTTATTTAAATTACCAATACCGCCAGTCCATAAACCTTTTGTTACGGTATCTTGCTGATTTTCAATAACATCTTGAGGATCAAATGTCGAGAATATTCTACCAAACCTTGCACGTAATTGTGCTAGATCTCTTTGTCTTACAATTCTTTTTGCAAGAGCTCTTGCTTGAGATCTAATCAATCTTTGAATTCTTCTTGGATCTCTTCTTCTTCTACGTACTCGTCTTCTACCTCTTCTACGTCTTCTTCTTTTTACTCTTCTACGTCTTCTTCTTGCTCTTCTACGTCTTCTTCTTCTACGTCTTCTACGTCTTCTTCTTCTACGTCTCATTTCTGATCCGGCTTCCTCTTCAGGATTATCTTCATCATCACCTAGATCAATTTCTCCATCCAATTCATCTTCGATTAGATCTTGATTTACAACATAATCAAATTCATATGGATCATACTTATTAGATTTATTTATTTTCATTTCTTATCCCTTGTTTATCTAGCTTCTAATGAAACACCTGGAGTTGTTTCAAGATCTTGTTTCTCTACAGTTAGATTAATAGTAGTTCTACCACCTGTTTCATTTCCAACTATAGTTATTGTGGCCTTCTTTGTTGAAGCTGGTTGAGGTTTTGCAATTACTTGGAATTGCAATCCTGACACTGTTACTGACTGAGCTGCTTCTTGGTCTCCAATAAATTGTGGTATGGATGCCATAGATGCTCTCCTTGAAGCTCTTCTTGTTACTCTAATAAATGCTGCATCTGAATCTGATAATATTGCAGTATATCCAAACGTTCTATTTCCTCTACTAAAGTTAATTGTATTTGGAACTATACTTGCTCTACCACCTGTCTGTAATGTAATGTTTTGTTGAGGAACATTTACTACTGGAATTCTTGTAACTTTCTTAGGTAGTGTTACTAATTTATATTTCATCATTTGAGTTTCGTCTGGTAATGCTTCAATGATTGGCATGTTTTCAATAACTACTCCATAATATGCAGAACCTAGAGGATGATCAGGATTCCATAAATCATAATCAACTTCATCATCAGCTAATGCAAAATTAGTAATTTTAAATTCGTCTCTTCCTCTTGCAAGAAGTTCACGACCTTTCTTTGTTAAGATGGCATCAACTGTAATTGATGCATTATTTAAATATCCCATTTGTATTCCCGTTTTATTTATAAATAAATATAGAGTTAATTAAAAAGTATTCCATTTCAAATGGATTAAGTTCTATTAATTAACTCTTAACGCACCCTCTTTTGTGGTTAACGTATTTGGATTAGTATTTGTAAAGGACACAACTGGTCCTCCATCTGTTGTTTCTGTTGAATTAATATTAAAATCTGGTCCTGATAATTTACATCCTTCAAAATATAATCTTCTCATACCTACTGATAGCGTATCATCTGGTTGGTATGAAGTATCATGTAATGAACTTGAGGTAGGTAAAAATGGATAATCTGTTTCAGTTTTAAATAATACATTTTTTGCCTTTGGTCCAATATATGACGTTTGTTTTTCTAAAAATTGTTTACCTCTTGCTGATACTCCAGAATTGGCTCTTGTAAATATTACCTTTCCTCCGTTATCTACATGAGGATTTTTATGAGGATATTTATTTGCATAAGAAACTTCTGTTGGTGATAAACATCTTTCATAATATCTTAGTTGGCCTAATGATCCAGAAAATCCATATGTCCATCCATTTGCATGAGCATATCCCTGGCCAATTGAATCAAAAAAGAAACTACCTGTTCTATATGGATTGGCACCTACTGTCACATCCTTTCTATGCTCTCCAATATGCTCACCGTTAACATAAAATGTTAATATTCCTAAACTTCCTGATGGCTTATATGTCATTGAATAATGATTCAAATGTTCTCGATTAAATCCAAATTTGTTTCCAATTCCTCTTCTATCTGATTCACCATGCAAATTAGAACCTGATTTGTACTTGATACCATTTAATCTTTGATTAAAGTCAGGCTCTGTTTCATCTTTTTCATTAGTTGAGTATATTTTTGGATACCAAAAAGATCCAGCTTGATCACGTAGGAACATGCGATTCCTATGGTCTATTCCTATGGCTGGTATATATCCACCAAATTGTCCAGATAGAATATTCATAAAGCCGCCGGTATTTTCATCAGAGACTGATGGTTTAGATCTGTCATGTGCAGAGTTCCATCCAAATACCCACATCTCTTGATTTCTAGAACCAGAACATTGTTGCATCAACCATGTCATTGACCATGGATAATCACTACCACGTGAACCTGATCCACCACCAATTCTTGGAACCTTAATTGCTTGGGCTCCACGCTGTCCATGTTTCACACGCGCATCAGTTGAGCCTGATGGTGTATGAGTTACAGTATGCGTACCTCCTGTATATGTATTTTGTCCTTGACTATAATAATTTCCTTCTGTAGCTGGATCTCCTGGATGAAGGTATGTTCTGAAATGCATTAAATTACCTTGCCAATATTCATGTACCGCCGGTTTAAAATGGCCTGATGCGACTGATCCTGTTGGATGTAGATATCTGTATTTCATTCCTATATAGGAAGCATCACCTCCTTCGTTCCATTTACCAGCTGCTCCATTCTCTCCAACACCAAGAGGTCCTGAATTTGATGATGCTGATACATAATAATAAAACATTGAATGTTGTGCATTTTTTGTTTTGTCATGCATTCTACCATCTGCATTCCATTCTTCTAATGGATAATATCTTACTACATCATCCTTTGGTCCATAATAAAATTTCTTTTGAGAATATATAGGATTTGCATGTTTTCTTTGTTCTAATACAACTGCTTGTATTGCATTTGAAGCACCTGCATTTCTATCATAATCAACTACAATAACATCTGATCCTGATAATTGTCCATCTTGTTGAGAATTTCTTTCACGTAAATATGTTGGTAACACTATTGGACCTGCTACACTTTGATTACTTGCAGTATATATGGTAGTTGTTCCATTTGCAGATGTTCTAGATTGATGAAAAATAAAGTTTTTATGATCATACTCTGTTGGTCGAAATGATGATGCGGAAGATATATGAATAGTTGATGCAAAATGTGCATTCCATTGATTTACATTTACTCCTTCATTACTTGGTATTTCTGATGATGCTGATACATCGTTAGTTGCATCCAGAGTTCCTTCGACATCATCATATCTCATTGACCAAGATGGTTGTACATATTCCATCTTAGTAAACAATGTCATTTCTCGTTGATCTGTAAATGATACAGCTGATGATGTAACACTTCTTGGATCTGATATTGAAGAAGTGTATCTTGCATGTTCTGATGATATATCACGTGGATCGGCAACTGATCCTGTATAATGATGTGGTTCAGCAATTAGTTTAGATTTTAACACCGGTATGCGTTGTTCTACAGCTAGATTTTCAGGTTGATTTAATTTATATAATTGTACCTTTGATCGTTCTAATACATTTGGTTCTATAAGTAGTCCTAATGCAGCATCTGTTCTAACCGGTAGTAATTGTCTTATTTGACTAAACAATGAAAAATCAAATAAAGAAAATACTCTTATATATGCATTTACATCATTTTTATTACTATATTTTTTCCAATATTCTTGAGCTAAATTTTCTAATTTTGGATAATTGTTATTGAACTCATCTGATGGGTCACCTATATAATTATCTAATGCAAATGCTCCTAATTGATTAAAAATATCTTTATTGATTTGGTCAGCTGCTGAATAAAATACTCCTAATCTATTTGAATCCAATGTTGCATAATCAAATGTACTTCTTTCTGCAGAGGATTCTGGATCTAATCTTCCTACAAGTTTATTATCTTCAATTCTGATTTTTTGTGACTTTGTATTTGTTCCTCCTATACTAGGCGCATCTACATAATATGTTTCTGTTACTCTTTCGTAATTACCTCTAGTTGTAAGATCAGATGATGCCGGTGTATTAAATCCAGATGCGGATGCATATGTATTCATTCCATCACCAACCGTTTTTGATGGATCAATTCTATCTTGATTTGGATGAGATGATGATATAAACAATCCTGTTCCTGATGAATGGTCTATTGCAATAGTATCAGATCCTAATGGATAATGAAATAATAATGTATCAAAAGAAGATGTTGTAGACAATGAACCAACATATGATGTAGGATTCAATGTATGAGTATCAAGTGTAGTTTTATTTATTGCTTCTGACCAACCTCTATACTCTTGCATTGATCCAGAAAATACTCCTGGAAATATACCTGGGTTACCTGAAGTATTTGTTACAATAACTTTGCCAGCACCTCCAATAACACCAAATGATGCAGATATTGCAGCTTTAAGTGCGTTTTGTGATGTTCCATTTGATCCTGTAGATCCTCCTAATATAATATGTCTATTAGTTCCACCCATTCCCCAATTGGTATAATGACTCCCTGTTGATGGAGTTATTGATGCACTATCAGAATGAATAACTTTTCCTGTTATGTAATCAGATGCATGTTGTACATGTAAAGTATATGTTGTATCAGTATTTGATCCTGTATTAAAATGAGTTCCAGTTGTTGTATAACCTATTTGCATATTCCAAAAATTACCATCATATATTGGTAACCATTCAGTCATTGATGCAGATGCTCCTCCTGTATTAGAAACTATACCAAAATGTAATCTACCATATTTACCTGAACCTGAATAAGATGCTGTATGTTGTAAGGCTACTGTCCAATTTGGAGCTTCAGCTCCTGGACTATTATCTGCATCATAAACTCGTGTCATGATATGCATACTTGAAGTCATTCCTGGTCGGAATCTTACTTGATGTGTTTGAATTGGTATCTCTGCAGTAGATCCATGCACCTTTTGTGTTGCTGTAATTTGGTCATTTGATAATTTTATTCTTGCGCCAGGTCTCATATCAACAGCATATGAAAATCTATCTTCAATTAAGTCTGGATGTTGTTCTTCTTGCTTAGGTCCACCATATTCTCTAATAGACAATAATGTTTGCGGAATACCATATGTATTCATTAACGCATAAATACTTCTTTTAGTTCCTTTTGTTTTTAACAAATATGGTAAATTATTTACAATCCTTCTCCATACTTCTTGCGTCATAGATTCACTAGACTTACTAAACATATCACCAGTAGATGCATATGACCCAGAAACATTTTTACCTAATTTATATTGCCATAATTGTTCAGATTGATTTCCGTTAGCCAATTGCCAACCCATTGATTTTGCAACATCATATAATAATTCACTCGGAGCTCCTAATTTAGGATTTTCTTCTGGTGAATGTATTTTAGTTAACTCTCTTATGTATGTATATAATATATCAAAATGATGGCCAATCATATTTACAAACAATACATATTGATCATTTTCTTTATCTCGCTGTATATTTTCTGGTATAGTATTTATCAGCGAATTTTCATTTTCTAAATCGTAATTAGATGCTGTTGCAACTAATCCATTCAACCAATTTTCACCATAACTAGATGTAGTATGATGTAACTTCCAATCACCATTTTCAATATATTTTGGATAAGGAGTTATTACATAATCTTCTGCAAATACTTTTGATCCACTGACTCCATGTGTATAAATACTAGAAGTTGATTCATTATATGCCCATCGCTCAAATCCATCAAATCCGCCTATTACTTCATTTTTACGTGCTGTATTAATACCAATATTATTTTGTAATGAACTTGAATCTGAACCTACCGCTGCATCTAAAATATAATTTTGTGTATCAAAATATTCTATTAGTTGTAATTTATACTCAAAGTTTTTTATTCTCTCTTCTGCAGAACTATAATTAACAAAGTTATCAAATTTTGAATAATCTAAATTTACATCAATACCCGAAAGTGATCCACTAAAATATTTATCTATTATTTGTTGAGATGTACCTGTATTAGTATCTAATAACTCGTTCCAAGATTTAAAATCTGTTTCTGTTTTTATAGTATATTGTTGATCAATTTCAAAGTTAGGTCCTTTAATTGTATTAAATGTTTCTTTAACAATTGGAGGATAGACGTTTATTGATTCTATATATGGTCGCTTATCCTCTTGACCTATCCATGCTCTTTGTTTTGGAACTATAGAACTTGGTAATTTATCATATAATTTTAGATAAATATTTTGTCCTTTATATAAAGGACTTTCTAAAGAATCATCTACTATTGTGTTACCACCAATTCGAGCATTAACAACTTTAAATATATTATTATTACCTAAGTTTAAAACTAAGTTACTATAACCTCTACCATACCTTCTATTTGTATCATATCTAAATCGCCTAAACTGTCTACCTAAAGTATTACGAATATCATCATCTGGTGTGAGCTCTGTTTGTAATGGGTCTGCTAATGTTAACCAAACTTCTTTTCTATTAGGAGATATTTCTTTTATAAAGACAGATCTGTTTTCTGTATTACCTAATAAACTTTTTATAAAATTAAATACAAGTTTATATGATCCTCTTTCAATACCTAGTTCTTTTAGCTCAGTTTGTACATCTATTTGTAATTTTGGTCTACGTGATGCAATTGAAGGTATTTTTGCAGATTCTAATCTATGGTCTCCAGCTATCCATGAACCATCTGGTGTATATACATGCATTTCTACTGCAAAATCAATTGTTTGAGATGCCGGGTCTTCAAATGCTTTAGCTTTTTCTCTTATTAATAAGCTTGCATCTGTAGGAGACCATCTCAATCCTTCAATTGAAGTTTTTGATTCCTGAACATCGGTTTCGTTTTTATATAATTTTAATGACATTTATGACCTATATTATTTTAATTGAAAATGTTCAAATTCAATATCTATTACTCTACGAATTGATTTTAAATTTACTCGATCAGTAGTTAGTTCAATATCAATATATTTTCGTTTTGTCTCAGCTGGAAGTTCTATTGTTCCAACTTCATTTCGATCTACCTTTCCTTCTAAATCTTTTATCTCCTCAGCTGAAGTACCAATAACTGATACTACACTATCTTCTGTTGGTATATCTTCATCAAGTCTATCTAAATTGTTAAATTCTTTATTTAACTCACGTTCTAGATCGTACCGATCAAATGGTTCATCTTGTACTCTTCGTACATTTTGTCGTTTTAAATGTTCTTTTGTTACCATATTATCTCACTACTTTAAAGTAATATCCATTATCATGATATCTAGTATTAGTTCCACCATCATGTATAGTCTTAATTACAAATCTATATGTACGTTCTGGTAAAAATGTATTCATTCGTATATTAAAAAAGTTTCCTGTATCATCGCATGATATTTTTGATGCTGTCATATCAAATGGAATTATTGTTTCTTCTGTTACTGAATCCTTTACTGAATAATATGATGATGTTGGTAAACGTTCTATTGTATTATATACTGATGATGTTGAATAAACTTTTGTTGGAAACGTTTTTCTTCCTACAATTCTTAATTTAGTTTTTGAATTTTCTGTATATTCTGCTTTTAAATTTTTAAAGTATAATGTTATATTATCATCAGATAACTCTGTATATGATCCTATACCAGAATTGTCAACATCATCCCAAAGTATTTCTAATTTAGGAGCATATATTGTATGAGTATCTTTTCCAAAGAAATGTAAATTTCCAAATACATTACTACTCTTTTCGTCTTGTTCTGGTCGTTTTAATATAATACCATTATTTGATATTCTATTTGTTGATCCTGTTAACCATAAATTAACAATATCAGTAATTTCCATTCTTACATCTGGTGATCCATAATTAAATGATTGAGCTCCATGTGATGATGTTATCCATGTTCCTCCACCAGCTGTTTCAGTAGTACCTGTATAACTTCCCATTGCAGAACCTGTATTCCAAAATGTTCCGACATCTGTACCATCTTTATATCTCCATGATGCTCCATTTCTAGCTTCTGGGACATCGTTAAAATATCCTGTTCCATTTGACCAAGATTCAGAGACTGGATATGCAACTAATGAATATGATATTGGTAAATTGGTTGCGTCTGCAGATCTTAAATTTAAATAAAATTTTGTACCTGATGCAATTGTTGGTATATCTCCTTGATGAATTGAATTTGAAATTTCAGCTATTTGTGATCCAAAGTCAATCAATAAACGAGTATTATATGTATTTGATTGATAGAATCCATTTAGTAATGATCCTGAAGCAATTTTAACAAGATCTAAAATCTCATCAATACCTGTATTCCTCTCTGGATATTTTTCATGTAATGTTGTATCTCGTTCTGTAAATATATGATAATGCATTTTAATTCCCTTATAATGTTACGACTCTACCTCTAATATCTTTGTTTGGATATTTTACTTCAAATATACTTGGATCTAATGACGGATAAATAACTCTATTTTTAGTTGCTTGATCAATGTCATATAAATTACCTGAATATCCGTCGTTAGTATTATATAAATTTGTAACATCAATATCAACTACTGATTGTACTCCTTCTATAGAATCCATTTTCGACATTAAATTAGTTATCATAATTGGTTCATTTATTTGTATCTTATCATTATCAAATCTATTTTTTAGATATTCAATACATCTTAATACTGTTTCATTTGCATTGTAATTAGGACGTACTACTAATTCAAATTCTATTCCAATATTGATAACAAATGCACTTTTTATATTTACAGCATCTGTTAACATTCTAAATTGTCCTATATATGTTTTTAGATTTTGTTGAATTGCTTCATTCAAAGGAACAAAATTCTTATTTACATCATATCCTAAACAATATAAATTTAATGCTAATGGATTTGGTATTCTAGTAGTTGGATCTGATGAATCAATCTGATTATCCTGAATGATATAAGCTTTTGATACACTTCCAAATTTAGATGGCATTGAATATGCTCTTACAATATAATCTTCTCTAGTAATAGCTCTATTTTGAGCTGCAAAGTTTGCCATTGCATCTTGTCTAATACTATCTAAATTATTTGCTGCTTTACCTCCTACTGCTGGATGTGGATTATTAAACTGTACTGATTCTTGTGCTTGTTCTAATAATGTCTCATCTAATGGTTCAATTGCTGGTTCAAATTCTACTAATTCTTTTTGTGTTATAGTATTAGCTGCTGAATTATCTTCAACTCCTCCACCTACAGTATATTTAATTGATAATGTTGTATTATTTGGTGCAACGCCATATGTACTAGTATATAAAAAGTTTGAAGGATCTAAACTTGTATCCACGTCTCGTTTTAAATAATCTAATCCCATTCCAATATTTTTTGGGTTTGGAATAATATCTTCATCTGCTTCTGAACTTATACCTGCCCCAAATTGTAATTCTGTACGATTGTCTTCTCGTAATCTAGTTACAAATCTACGAGGTGTTCTTTTTAATTTTAAAATATATGGGGCCGATCCTTCAAATACTGATAAGTCTGGATCATTATATGGAATATTTCTTATATCTTCCATTATAGTATCTTGTGCTAAATAATTTACTTCATTCCATAAATTATTATCATCATCTCTGCATTCAAGTATTTCAAGTACATTATTATCTTCTTCTGGTAGCACAATTTTATCATAAACTTTTGGATTTTCAAATTTAAATTTTAATTCTTTTACTTCTCCTGATACAGCTGGTACTTGTTTTTTTAATAAATAATATGTAACATTTCCTGTATCATCAAGTTCGTATACAGTAACGTCGGTTGTACTTATTGAACTTGTATATTTAAAATCTATAGCATCTAATGTTCTAAATTTTCTTCCGTTTGTATTTGCTATTTGTGCACCAGCTTTAATTGTAGTTGCATATTTCATATTTGGCTTTGCAGATGCACCAGTTCCAATTGCTGGTACTAATTGATATGCGTCAAGAGTTACTGTCGCTGGTGTAAATGTTTTTGGTTTAAATCCAAACATTGCAGCTAGGTTATATACATTATGTCGTTCTTCTGCATGCATTAATAATGACTCTCTTGCTTGAGTATCTGTATAAAATGATAATACATCTCCTACATATGCTGCCATTTCCATAAACATCATACCAGGTGATGACTCATTAAAGTCATTGTATGTATTTGGAAAATATGTTTTTGTAAAATTAATTAAATTAGATCTAAACTGCGAAAAATCTTTATTTAAATATTTTACATCTTTTTTTACTAAGTCTGCCATAATTTACCTTTCTTATAAAATTGGTTCATTTAATTCAACACCATTATCATTAACAAGAATTTTTATTACTTTGTTTGCTCCTTGTGCTGTTACTCTATATTCTAATGAAATAGTTATTGAATGAAGATCTATATTTCTATTTACAAATATATTATCTACTTCAATATATGGCAACCAGAATGCAATATCTTCATTTAATCCATTTTGAATTACATCTTCTAAATCATCTGTACTTTGTTCAAATAAGCTATCATAAACATCTGTTCCAAAATCTGGTTGCATAAATCTTTCACCTTTTCTTGTTAAGATTAAATTTTTTAAATTTGAAATAGCTTGATCTTCAGTACTATATGTTTGAGCAAATACAGATGCTCCATTATTAGAACCTGATGCATAGTGTTGTATATCACTCCTACCAGGCGCAGATCCATTAAATGGCAATGCCACCCCAACTGCTACATCTGGTTCAAAATCTAATGGATTATATCTATATTCTTGTTGTGCCATTATTTAAGTGGTCTCTTTTTATCCATTGCTTTCATCAAAGACGAATAATCTTTTGTTAGCGCCGATGTTACATGTTCTGGTATTGCATTTGGGTCTATAGCATTTCCGTTTACATCTGTTGTCGGTATAGTGTTTATTCTTGATGTTTGAGGTTCCATCATTGATGCAAAACTTGGTACATCATTTGATGTAAATGCTTTATTCTCCATATTTGGATATGATGGTGGCGCGCCATTAAATTCAGCTGGGTTATAATTCAATGATGTTTCATTCAAAATATCATTTAATACTGGGTCTTTTGAAAATTGTTTTTTTCGTTTGCCTTGAACCTCATATGGATTTTCTTGACGTTCTACCATTTTATGTAATGATAAGCCGTGGTCAATAACCTTATTAGATGATTTTTTTTGTTCACCTAATATTTCTTTTACCGCGCTACGAACTTCTTCGCGGATTACTTTACGTAATATTTTTACAAAACTTTTTGATTCCATAGTATACTCCTATCTATTCTTATTTTATATAAATATCCAGGTATACTAATTGTTGTAGGTTTTTTACGAGATTGCTCCAACTCCAGTACCTGCGCCGCCAGTTGTTCCAACTACAGTGTTAACAGTACCGGCTCTAATGTATTTATCAATTGCAATTGCTAGTCGTTTTGCAATAATATCTTCTGCAGCTTTTCCGTTTGATTTACTAGCAGCTTTAAATGCTCTTTTTATATCTCGTTCTAAATTTGGTATTATTAATGCCATTTTATTCTCCTATTGTTTTAATGCTGCCATTCTTCTAACTAATGCTGCTACTTGGCCTGCGGCTGGATTTGCTAATGTTGGTCCATTTCCTAATCCAGGAGTGGTCGGATAGGCTGATGACCCATTAGTAATTCTTTGCATTATTTTTAAAAATTCATCCATTATAGTTAATACTTCATTCATATCAGCTGCCCAATCAGGTGTTGCAACTGTTACTGATCTTTTTGCAGATAATACTATATGTTCTTTTTTTGCATTAAATACTAATCTATCTGAATTTATTATAACTTGATTAACATCTGCAATATTTGATTTTCGTACATCTGGTCCTAGATTTGGCTGAGCTGTTTGGAATGTAACTAATTTTTGTCCTGCTGTAAGACAAATTGTTGATGCATCATTTTCAAAACTTTCAGCTGTATATTGTGCCGATCCAGCAATTGGTTTTAGTCCATTGGTGATCCAAGTAATTGGAGCTCCTGAAGTATCTCCTTGCCAATCATCACATCCTCTAATTTCATAAACATTTTTTCCTTTTCTTGATAATGGATGCTTATTTTCTATAATTGTTGAACTCATTCGAATTGATTGGCCAAATCTACCTTCAAGTATTGTATCTCCTTCATATGGCTGTATTGGTTTTACTGTTGGAACTTCTTTAAATGTTTCTCCTATATGAACTTTTGATGCTAATTCACGAATAGGTACAAAACTATTTCTATATTGAGTTGCATCTTGTGCACTAGTATTTCTTAAGAAAGTTTTTGGTAATATTCCAATATTAATATTGTTATGTACATTAAATGGTGGATAATAATATCCAACATCTGTTAATGTCGATGTAGATGCGTTCCATGATGGTCCTTGTACAACCATTACTTGTTCACCAATTAAAGGTATTTGTTTTAATGGTCCAAATGGTCGGACATATGAATTATTTGAATTACCTTTACCACCCGCTGATGCATCCTTTACGCAAATTGTACTTAATGGAACTGGATTTCCTTTATCATCAACTGGTTTATTTTCATATGCAATATCAGTAATTATAACTTCTTTTACTTTAGCCATTTATTTAGTTCCCAATTCTATATTATCTTGTTGTTGATGTATTGCATCTAATTCTTCTTGTGCAGTTTCTAGTAATCTTCGTTTTTCTTCATCAGTCATTCCATATTCGCTATCATCAGATCCTTTTCCTGATGCTGATACTAGTCGCTGTACAACAGCTGCTAATTTAACTAAATGTTCATCATTTTTTACAGATACATCTAGATATTCTTTTATAAGTGGTACAATTACTGTAGCATCACCTATATTTTTTATAAGTGGTTGTAACTCGTGAATTAATGTATTGATTTGTCTATCTTTCTTTTTAGAATTATGATAGATATCTTTCATTAAATCAGAAAATGAGGTTCCTTTAAATAGTTCAAATTCATCATGCATAGTAAATCCCTTTATTATAAATATAAGAACTTATTTTTTTATTGGAATGAGTCGGCCTTTTGTTTGGTAATCTTTAAACATTACCATATAATCTTTTCTCATTCTATTTACTACTTTAGTAATATTTTGAGTCTTAAGACCGGTACGCTCTCTTACTAATATATACAATGCCTTTTTATTGAAATTTTCAATATTTTCTCTAATACGAAATAATTCTAATAATGAATCTGCGACAATAATATCTCGTTTATTTGAAAATAATTTATTTAGATTTGTATCATAATAATTTACAAATTGATTAGTAAAATCTCTCAATGATTCCTGATAATCAGAATATACTAACTCTCCTTCTAAATCTCTATTATCATCTATTGCGCCTATATCTGCTTTTTGTTTCATTTTAGCATAGTTTGCATTATTTTGAATTATCAAATAATTCTTTGCAATAATACTAAAGTATGAAAAGGCCTTTCCTTTACCTTCTGTAAATTTATGTATTTTTTCGTTTAAGAATGCTACTACTTCGGCTTTGACGTCTGCATATGGTACATCAAAATAATAAAACTTGAATGTATGAATAATATTTTCTACTAATTTATTAAAAGGATAATTTATATATTCTCGATAAATTTTATCACGCTTATATTGATTTGTTTCTAAATTATAAAAAACAATAGCCTTTTCGTTTATATATGAAAAATAAAGTTTTTTAGTAGGTTTACGCCCACGCTTTTTCTTTTTAGGTAATAACGCCTCTGCTTCGAGTCGTTCTTGATCTTTTTCTAACCAAACATAAAATTCATCTACTGGTGTCAGTTTTGTTTCTGGCATTACATTCCTCTATTTAGGTCATCCATGACTTCTTTAATAAGTCTAAAGGATGTGCCTACTTCGTCTGAGGATTCAAATGCTCCTAGTCTATCTGCGTTTCTTATTTCAGAGTTGGCTTGATTAATTTTTGTTTTAAGTCCATCAAAAAAATTATAATAATCTGTATTTGATTTTTCTAAATCTTCTATATAATCTGTTTGTTGTTCTTGTTTTCGTAATTGATTTATATTAACAAATAACGAAACTGCTAATGTTACTGATAATATTATTATTGCTGTCATCATTTTTTATCTCCAAATAAATCGTCAAACATTTTTAATGTTGCAGTTGCTTGACTATTTGCTGCAATTGCTCCTAACTTTTTTGCTCTAGCTTTTTTACCATATGATTGATTAACAGTTGTTGACGGAGTTGTATTTGGTTTTGAATTAGCCCACATTTCATATTCAATTCTTGCTGCCATACAATCTGCTTGGTGCATTACATATCCTAAATTAGTTTTTAGTTTTGAATCAGCTGTTCTTGACATTAAATAAGGTTTATTATGTTCATCATATAGTCCATCTGTTAATTTAATACCTAACATTTCATTCCAAGAAATTTCAATACCATAATGTTGTAATAACCAGATAGATAAATCATTTACTAATGTAAATTGATTGTTAGGATTGACCTTATACATTCTTCCCATATTTTTTCTATGCCACTCAGAATCATTTGGAATATATGTTTCATTTCCTTCTCCAGGAAATCCCATTTTACCTATATCATGATTTAATGCAACAAAGATTAATTCTTCTTGCGTATAACCAGACATATCTGATCCCATATGTTTCCAAAGGTCATATGTATGTTTAGCTGCTTTGCAAACTCTTAGTACATGATCTACATATCCACCTTCGAATGCATTATGATAATGATCAATACTAGAAGCTGGTTGCATTGACATCCTATCTTCTAGGTCTGTATACATTGCTTTTAATTTATCTTTTCTTTCACCTTCAAAGTTATCATCAATAACTTTCATTAAGTCGTTCCAATTTTGTACTATTTGTTCTGCTGTTAATTTCATATTTCAATTCTTAATTGTCTTGTTACTACTTCTATTTTTCCTATATTCTTTGCTAAACGTTTCCATGCATTAACTGGTCTACTTGTATCCCATTCAATTGCATCACATTCTTTTTTCTTTGCTAAATCTACTGCTATTTTAAATGCTTCAACATATCCTAAATTAGTATCTGGTTTATTTGAATACATTGACCATATCCAAAATATATCATCATCTACTGTATAATCTATCCATCCATTATCCCACTCACATACTTCATGATAATCATTTGGTGGTTCTAAAAATTCATCATCATCTTCAGCCTTTAAAGTATATCGATTTACCCATTTAATTTGATTAGGTGTTAATCCTCGAGGATTTTTTATTATAGTAGTTTTCATCATATTACAACATCAATTACACCTATTTCTTTTGCCTCATCTGCAGATAGATATAAATCAGATCTCATATTATCTTTCCACCATATAGCATCTTTATTTGATCTTCCTGCTAACAACTCATACACTGATTGTTCTATCTTATGTACATATTCTAATGTTGCAGATACATCAGTTAGTTTTCCTTCCATCATCGATCTTGGTTGATGAAACATAATTGTAGAATTAACACTTACCATTCTCTGTCCGCTAGTACATGCTAAAACAACTGCGGCAGCTGAAAATGCTTTTCCTCTTACAATTATATTAACGGGTTGTCTTAACGAATTTATATAATCAATTAGTCCCATCATTTCATGAATATCACCTCCCGGGCTATTCAGTACTAGATTAATTGGTTTATCTATTGGTCCTTTATAGTCTTCTGATTCTCTATATTTTAATAATGATCTAAATCTTATCATGAGATCTATTATAGTATTTTGTCCTATATCATCATTAAAATAAATAACTGCATCTTCAAAATCAACATACGAATTTAATACATCTGTTAAATCTATATATGGATTGATTTCAAATTCATCGTCTTGCATAACCTGTTTATTAGGTTGCAATTGTTCTGGCTTCTCTTCGTATATACTCATATTAGTTATAATATAAAAAAATTATTTCGTAATTCCAAATATTTTACAACTTTTTCAACTCTCTAGTTAATCGTCGCATTTTAACATTTCCAGCTCTAATATCTTTTTTGAATTTAGCTGTTTTAAGTTCGCCTCTTACCATAACCATCTGTTGTACTATTTTATCTCGCAATTCACTTTTTTCTAATTTAGATAATTTTTTCTTTACTGGTTTTGGTTTAGTTGGTTCCAATGTTCCTTTTAACTTTGGTTGTTCTTTACCTTTATGAAATACATTACCTTGTGGATCGACAAACTCTTTCATAAACTGCCAACCACGTATTCTTCCAGTTGATTTATAACCTCCTCGTACTTCCGGAGGGCCTACTGTTTTGTTAACACATTTATAACATAGTACTGCTTGTGTATCTAAATTAACTTCTGACCATTCATTACATCTTGCATGTTTAGATAATATTTGCCAACCCCAATATGAAGTATCTGCAATACTATTTCTACATATCATATATAGTTTGTTATCTCGTTTACGAGTTTTAAATTTTGTTGTAACTTTTTTCTTTGCCATAACTATTTTTATTTATTAATTTTTTTTGCCCCAATTTTTTTTACGATGATATTCTTCTTGTAATCTTTTACTACGTGCTTCTGGGGTTTCTTCTTTTTCTTCGTATATATCTTCTTTAGGTGTTGCTAATATTTTTTCATTCTTTTTTATCATTTCTTCTTGATCATAATGCAAACCATCATTTCCGTTTTGGCCAATGACATTCATTCGCTCTTCAGATTCTTTTTCCTCTTCTTCTAGTATATCTATTAAAGCATCAAGACCAGTTTCTTTAGGAAGGTTCACTGATGGTAGAGGATAAGGTTTATTAAATTTCATCCCTTCTGGTACTGACATTACTACCTTATCTATTGCTTTATTTCTTTGTCTAAAATATTCTTCTGTATCGTCTTTTGGGTCTTTTAATTGAGCAAATGCCATATTAGCTGCTACAACTAAAGCGATTGCCAATGGATCGAATACAAATATAATCAATAACAAAAACCAATTAACTACTTTATTCATTGGATAACCTGTTGTTTCTGCTAAATACTTTAATGGGCCCAACTCACTTTCTGCTTCATTGGATACTTCTTTATCTAACATTGCCATATCTGTATTGTTAATAGAATCCATTACAGCTTCTATTTTAATATTAATAACATCTCTTTCAGAAATTGTAGTTTTTAATTCTGCTTGTAATGCCCTTCTTGCAGAAGATGACGATGTAGTAATAAGTTGACCTGATGCTTTATCTACATATTGTACTTGGGCTGGATTAGATAATGCAATTCGTAAATCTGATATTGAAGTTGTTAAAGCATTCTTTTCTAATTTAAGGTCTTCTTTTTGTTCTTCAAATCTAATTTGTTTTTGATTTAATATTATTAATGACTTATCTAATAGTTCAGATTGTGTAGCAGTTGTTTGATATGCCCCAGATAAGAACCCATAAATACCACCACTTGTAATTACCATCAAAATAAAACAAGCAATTGCAAGATAAGCTCTTAATACTTTATTTATAGTGCCCCAATATTGGTATAATAAAGATGCAACCACAAGTTTAGCAAATTCTAATGATCCGGCCATTATAATAACTTGTAAGCTTGCACCAGCAAATAATTTACTCAATCCAAATACAGAATAGAACGCAGCAGAGCCAGATACAGCTAACGCAGATAATGCTATTAAGAATGGAAAGAGTCGTTTTTTCATTTTTATCCTTGTATATTATCGTGTGCAAATTTTATTTTTTCACGAATAACTTTGAATCTACGCTGCGCTTCGGTAGGGTCAAGCTTCATTCCTCTACGTACTACATCTGTTAAAATCATTAACATATTGTCAGCTTCATCTAATTGAAGCTTAACTTGTTGTGGGTTTTTTACTGTACTCATAACTTTTCCTTTTTATTTAGGTGGTTTAACTATGCTTATGCATAATTATATTTAAAATATTTAATATAAATATATAATAATTAATAATATTAATAGATTAATATATTATATTTTGTTCGGCCAATTTTGGCCTATTTTTTTGTTTATATAAACTACGATGTTCTAATACTGCCAATTCTTTAGCTTTTGCTTCAACTACAATATCCAAATCTAATCCATATGTACGAATTTCATCTCGTATATAATCTGAATGAGCTTGTTTTCTAATTTTGTCATCTTTATATTCGCGAGCTCTACTTTCTGAATAATGTGTACATTGTCTAACATCTTCTGGCCATGTACTTGCTGCTAATCGTAAAGCTTGTTCTTCGGTGAGTTCATCTGGATGAAATGTATGATGGTGATAATCAAATGTAATTGGTATTCCTATTTCTTTATGAAAATAATCATATATCATTTGAGTTGACCACATACTAGGTTTATCATCATTTTCTAATACCAATCTAGATTTAAGTCCATCTGATAGTCTGTTCCATGTCTTAATCCATCGTTCGGCTGTTGATTTATGATCACCATATGCGCCACCTACATGAATATTTATTTTATTTTCAAATGATGGTTTATATCCCATAAGATCAAACATCTCTGAATGTCGTTCTAATCCTATAATAGATTTTTCAACTACTTCTTGTCTTGGAGAACCTAATACATGAAATGGACCTGGATGTGTAGTCAATCTCATACCATGTTCACGAGCATATTCGCCGGCTTCATATAATCTATCAGAGATTTCTTTGATCTGAGGTAATTGGTTGAGTTCATAATGATCATGCCATGGAAATAATTCAGAACCTATTCGAAACAATGTTATATCATGTTCAATATTCCATTGCAGATAATGTAATAAATCAGTTGCATTTTTTAATGCACGTTCACCTATTAATTGATAATTGCGATCCGGATACCATGTCGCTTTTCTTGCAGTTCTAGAAGTAGTTACTCTACCTCCTGCCTTTTTAGGTCTATTTGTTAATGTCATATTGACACAAGCATAACCTAATCTTACATTGTTATTCATATAATTTTTATTAGTTATTTTATATTATAATATAAAAAAAATTTGTCAATTATCCTAAGGATTCTTAAGAAATTATAGTGGCTTCTGGTATAGTTTCGCAACAATATAACATACCATCTTTTCTTAATAGTACATCAGATCTAGTCCATTGTTTCATTATATTTACATCAAAGTTAGGTTTTAAAAGATCTTCTTTAAATGTTCTTTTTATTATAAGTAACATACCATTGAATTCTATATAATTGTTGACTTGCATATATGTTTAATTGTTCTTTAAAGGTGGTTATAACCGATGATTGCGGGTCGGTACTAGTTAATTGTCTTTTGTACCAAAAGTACTACGTAACCATGCTCTTTCATGAAAGTAATATAGAACAAATTTAGTAACCAGTTCTAATGCTCCAATCTTAAGTCCTACTAAACAATCTCCAGTTATTAGCCATCCTAGAGCCATTGTATCTAATGTTCCTACGATCCTCCAACTTAAAGTTTTTAGTAAACTTCTTAATTTTGTTACCTTCATAATAAAGTCTTTATTTGATTGTTATTGTTTTAGGTTTATTATCTTCTGTAAGTGGTGCATATAAATGTAATAAACCGTTTTGTAGTTTAGCTTCTAAATTTGATAAATCAAATCTTCTACTAATTCTCCATCCAAAGTTAAATGCTCGTTTAGCTATATTTCTTTGAATGTACTCATTGTCGTTAGAGCCAGGATCTTTCTTGTACTCTACACGTAAAATATCTCCCTCAATAGTAAGATCAATATCTTTTTTTGTTAAGCCAACACATGCAATATCAATATTAAGTCCATCTTTGGCCTCATATATATCTACTGGATGATTAACTCTAATTTGATTGAACGGAGCAAACTCTTCCTCCGATTTGAAAAAATCCCTAAACAGGATGTCGAATGGCGATGTGCCAAAGTGTGTTAATTGTGTCATAATTTAATCTCCTTAAATAATTAATAATTTGTTAAACATTGTTTTAACGTAACCGACCGACCCGCAGTATCACTCGATTATTTAATATATATATTTAGTTAGGACAAAAAGGATCGCCCGAACCAATAATTTCATAGCATCTATAATAACGTAAATAATCTACCGATGGTATTTTTTTTGCGTTTTTATGTCTGATAATAATGTGACCATCATCAAATAACTTAAATACAAATTGTCTAATTAATTTTAAACTATTTGAATTTAAATGTAAATAATTATTCATTGTAGTAATAATTATTTTACCATCTAGATTAACAACTTCTTCCATGACAGTGTCTTGAAATAAATCATTAATTGGTTGAATTTGATCTTCATTTTTTGGTTTATTAGATTCTAATCTATTAAGAATAGATATATCTAATCCTAAATATTGAGCATCATGCAAGAATTCTATCTTTTCTTTACCCTTTAAAGTAGTAAAAAAATTATAGTTATCTTTATCAATATGTAGTTTACTTATTTCCATACAACAAAGTTTTATTAGATCGATTGACTTCTTTGACAATGAATAAATCTTTTAATTGTTGTAACGTTAATTGTTTAACTCCTGCAAAATATGCTTCTGCTTGAGTTATTGTTGGCATTTCAATTAAATTGATATGCTGAGATCCTTCATTTGATGTTTTTGTATATAATCCGTACCGTGTCATATTAAGCTCCTCTTTTATATAAATATCAATTGATATCTTTTTTGTTAGATGCAGATGATATTAATTCTGAAATTTTTTTACGTTTTTGTAAATTAGTCAATAAACTTATTTCTAATATATCTAATATATGTTCTGATAGCTCTCCTGATACAATTACAGCATCTACCCCTTTTGTATACCAATCAATTACAGCTTGGTTACCTTGAGTACGGTATATATCAATAACTTGGTCATCATTTATATACCGTTTATGAAATCCCATTATCTCGTTGCTTTACCCCATTTGCCCATTCGGTAGGCTTGATCACATTGTTCCATAGAATGTGCAGCTGTCCTCATGATATGATTTAATTCTGAGTATGTAACATCTACACGCTTATTTCCAATTACAAATGTACCAATAACAGGTTTCATTTTTGAATATTTAAAATCTGATGCATTTACATGTTCTCTAATTTCAAAATCAATTGATGCATAATTTTTTCCTAAGTGTTTTACTTTTTCTTCATTGATCGCAGCTACTTGGTTTAAGCTGGAACGTGTTTTTGTAACTTGTTTCATTTTAAATGTTTTAGTTTTTTTACTATTTTAATATTGTGATTTTATAAATTGAATCTGAATATGAATGATCTAATATTACATTACCTGTGTCTTGTCCATATTTTTTCATTACATAATCAAATACTCTTTTTGGATCTGATATAACAAATGATTCTTCTCTTACTTCCTTAGGCATATATGAACTAAATAATACTAGAACACAACCCGCAGTACATAATGACATCATCTTATCAATAGTCTTTGCAATCAATGTCATATCATCTGCAGATGAAGTATCATATCTAGTACATAAAGATCCAATATTAACACACCAATCGCTATTACCAGTAAGGTCTTTTGAAAACCAATCTTGTTTTTCTAAATCAATATCTGGTGCATATTTTTCTAATCCGGTTGTAATTAAAGGTTCATTAATATCAATACCTCTATACTTAGGAGCTTGTCCATTTTGTTTATATAAGAATTCATATAAATCTCCACGACCACATCCAAAATCTAAAAGACTTTCATCTTCTTCTATTTCTTCACATGCAAATTCATATATTTCTTGTTGTTGTTCAATAGAATCAAATCCAACTACTTCAGGAGAACTAATAAGATAATCTGGATCATCTTGTTCATCTTGTTCATCTCCATCACCTTCACCATCTTCCCATTCTTTCCTCTGTTCAGGAGTCATTTTTTCCCATTCTTCATCTGATATATAATCATCATCATCTCCATCTTCACCATCATCATCTTCATACTCCTTTCTTTGTTCGGGAGTCATTTTTTCCCATTCTTCATCTGATATATAATCATCATCTTCTTCTAATGGTTCTAGTTCTACAATTTCTTCAGATACTTCTTCTGGTGCATTTTCTTCATACATGCTTTCTGCTGGTGGCGTAACTTTTGTTGCCTTTTTTCTAAATTTACTAAACATAACGTTTTCCTCTGTTTTTTCTACGGTTAATTCTATTAATTTTACTTTCTATATCAGTCAGATCCATTTTCATTGGATGTGTTCTATTAAAATTTTGTGCAGTTCTACATGCAATTGCTGCATATTCCCACGCTTTATCTTCACACCCTGTATCCGGCATATAGAATTCCTTTGCTATAAATATGTCATTCGAATGAATTTGAACCCCATTTACTAAATGAACTGGCCTAGCATCTGGATATCGTTTTAATACTTTTCTTTGAAATTTATTTGTTATCTTCATATTCTATATATTAAAATGATCTAGGACCTTGAGTTGGAAATACAAAATCATTATGTTTTTCAAATTGTCCTACTAATAATAAAGAGTCTTTTGAATCATTAGCTTGGCCATCATACCTAAGTTTAACATTTTCTGAATAATTTGCTCTGGTATGTCCATCTCTATTGTGTATCCACATATTATTTGATCCACCATTTGTAATCCAAGCTTCTGTAACACTTGATGCAATTGTTTGTCTAGACTTTGGTTCATCAACACTTGTATATATTAATGCTGTACCAGCCTCTGTTCTTACATCATAAGTTTTTTTAGTTAACTGAGTTGCATATCGTACATTTGTTACCATACCAACTTCATACTTAACATCATTTTTATCCCAACCTAGAGTTTTAACTACTACTAAATCTTTTACATGATAATCTGGAACTACTTTTTTAATTTTTTTTGCCATTTTTTATTTTTTAATTTTTAATAATTTATTTTACTGCTTATGTTCAATTACTTTAACAATCTTAGATTTGGATACTGCTTTAACTTCGAAATCAATTCCTTGACCTTCAAAGTCTTTTGTTACCATTGCCTCCGCATGGGTTACAGATTCTGCATCTACTAAATACATTTCTGTTATCTTTTTTAATTTGTTTCCTGAATCTACTGTTAAACTAACTTTTGCTGAATAATAACTCATAACTTTTTTTTTTTGTTTTAATTAATATATAAATATAAGAACTTTTTTTCGTAAGTCCTAATTTTTTTCAATCTTTTTTTCTAAAAGTTTCCTGGTGCAACTTGCATACATGTTAAACCTATCTCTCTCCACATCTTAACTACTTTGTCGCGATCATCAAATACTGCTACAACTTCATGATCAGACTTTGTTTCATCATCAGCCCATAAGTCATTGAACCATTTAAGCTTTAATGTATCATCTGGTATCCATTTCCATCGATTACCAGTCGGTCGCATCTTTAAGATATTATAATCAATATCATATTTTGTCAACCAATTTTTAGTTTCTTCTTTGGTTGCTTTACTTCTACCTGTCAAGATTGCAATCTGATATCCAAAAGCTTTTAAGGCCTGGAGAGTCATTATTACATCTGTCTC
>VMHT01086224.1_pt1 | contig 23802 bp, 16 predicted proteins | sample 4693611 | NCBI WGS metagenome assembly VMHT01 (sample SAMN12280063, study PRJNA550983) | marine metagenome | isolation source: seawater sampled from same location over 5 years 0.02-0.2 micron viral filtrate | place: USA: collected off the coast of southern California halfway between the port... ...
AAAAGCATGATCGATATGGGCATAGTACAGTTCTGCCTCGTCTAGCGGGCGCTTGAGCCACAATTGCAAAAGCCCGTGATGGCGCACGGGCCCTTCAATGAGGTCATAGCCCTGCTTTCGCAGGTGTGTTGTTAAATTCATTACTCCTTGATAAAGTGGTAATATTTTTCATCTTGACTGATTTTGGTTGAAGCAAATAGGTGCCACACAACTTCAATGTAAAGGCGCTTTTTATTGAATAAACAATTTCTTTGTTTTTACTTGGTGATTGACATTGTGGATCTTTACAATATAGATCCCGGTAGGGAACGTTGAAACATCTACGCTATTGGAAGTACTGAACTTGTCGAAAGTTTCACTTGCGACCAATTTTCCCAGTAAGCTATACACATGTGCAGTCGTCTTGGCATTGAGCACCCCATGAATAACGAGGGTTTTATGACCCGTGCTATAAATATCTAAACTACCGTTGTCTATAACTTTTACAGAGAATGTGACCGTACTGTCAAACTCGTAAGCACCCACATCTACTGAAGTATCGAGTACTCTTGTACGTCCTCTAATATCAAAAGGAATGGCCTCTGAAGTATTGCCATCTTTATCTAAATCTGCAGTATCTGCAGGCAATTTTGTTGCATCTCCAGTATCTGTTAGCGGGCTCATTGCATTGCTAGGTTGTAAACCATCATCATCTGTAAACCACTCTCCATCTGCCCCTATGGGGTTACTACTATCATAAAAGGGGTCTGCACCCAAGGCTATAAACCCTGTTTCTGTATAGTTCTCAGAAAAACTGTGCTCCCCTTTTGCACTTGAGTCAGAGGTATTTGCTTTATCCTCACCATTGCCATAGAAAACGCTATTGACAATGTTTGGAGAAGAAGAAAGATTACGTATTCCGCCACCACCAAAATTAGCTGAATTTCCGCTAAAGGTGCTGTTGACAATGCTTGGGGAAGAAGAAGAATTAAACATTCCGCCACCATTATTATTGTAAAAGTTCTTACCGCTATAAGAAATATTATCAGCCCCATTCGCATTCCCCCCTGTTATCAAAAAGCCCTCGATTTGTGTTGCAGTAGTAAGGTCTGCTGTAATCATCACATGGTAGGCATTTTCCGAGTTTTGTGTAATGCTTAGGCTGCTTCCACTCCCGGTAATGACATCATCACCGTTAAAGTCTCCACTTAAGATACTTGGAGTGGTAAAGTCTTGTGTATCGGTCGCCGGATTGTAACTTCCTTTTAGAACAAGGTCTTTATTGAAGTGAAATGCCCTGTCTCTGTCATCATCTGTGGAACCATCAGCTGCTGCTGTGGGTTTGTAGGTGCCTGCTGCTACCCGTATTTCTGTACCTGTAGTGGCAGCATCGAGTGCGGGTTGCAAGTCGGTGTAGGCATCGCTCCATGAGGTGCCATTATTGGCGCCTGATGTAGCAGCTGCATCTACATAGATTTGTGCCTGTGAGCTCAGTACACCAAACCCCATAAAAATGGATAAGGTGAGTGTTTTTAACGTTTTGTAATTTGTTGTTTGCATGATTATTAATTATTTGGGTTCAAATTTTTTTGATTGTTTGTGTTCATTTTTGAATATGAGATTAGGGCATACTGGTTCCTAAGTTGAAACCATTTTTCAATCAATCTGACAAAGATGAATAGGTGGGCGTATTTAGGACGTGCGAGTAAGCGTTAGCTTTTCGCTGAAAATTGGAAATGAGAAAAGTGTATAGTTATAATATGTATAAGTAGTCATGATAATAAGATTTGTTAAGGTAAAGTAAAACAATTTTTTAGAGAATACCAAGACTACCCCCCCCCCTTTTTTTTTTGAAAAAAATGGTTTTTTCCTCTGTAAATAGAGTGAATGGTTAATCAAAGTTGGCAACCAGGAGGTCTTGGTTGCTCGTTAGCAGAGTTAACAAAGCGTTTCGATTGACGAAAAACGACTAAGGATTCACATTTCAGGGGTTTCGTTCCCGTTTGGTCACGAGGTACACGCCCAGCAAAACAAAAGCCGCAGCAATCCACTTTGTGGGATTCATGGTGTCAGCTCCCACGGCTAAGGCAAACAAAATTCCGAGTATGGGCTGCACATAGGTAAAAACGGAAAGTGTTGACGCACGTAAAAACTGTAATGCATACATCATTAAGAGGTATGTAAAGAAAGTTGTGCCAAGCACCACAAAGGCAATGCGCAACCATATTGGGCTTGGAATCGTTTGCCAGTCAACCTCCCTAAACTCGTTAAAGGTCAGTGGCGTGGTCATGAAAAGTCCTATCAAAAACAACCATTTGAGCAAATGCACGGTGTGATATTTTTCGCTTAGGGGCTTGACAAAAATCATATACAAACCGTAGGCACTGGCATTGACCACAAACAAGAAGTTTCCGAGGGAAATATTGGGTGCATTTTCTGGTGCGTGTTGATTAAATATAATGAGCACCAATGCGCCCATAAATCCGAGCAAGACACCCGCTATTCGAAGAGGAATCAATTTTTCTTTGAGAATAAATGCCGAAAAAATAAAGACCAAAATGGGTGTGGTGGTAATAATAACAGTGCTGTTGATGGGTGTGGAGTACTCCAGCCCCTTAAAAAAAGCGAGCATATTGACACCCATTCCGAGAAAGGCACAAAGGAAAAACGTTTTGAGATCTGCGCGTGAGATGGGCTGTTTTGGTACAAACAGACTGACGATCCAAAAAAGCACGGTTCCACCAATAAGTCGAATCATAATAAATCCAAATCCTTGCACATAGGTTGGCATCACATCTTTTGCAATGGTGTGGTTGAGGGCATAGATGGTAGTCCCCCCCAAGGCGGCCAATATGGCGAGGAATCGCTTATCCATGAACGGCCTGTTGCATGGCTGCAACCGTTTTTTTGGCATTGCCCAAATAAAAGTTGTTTTCCCAGTGGAGAATGGGGCGTTTGAGACAGCTATATTCCGTTTCTAATAGGTGTTTGTAGCCCGTTTCGTCTAGGGTTTTTCCCGCTTTGTTGAGGGCCTGTAGCACCCGGGAACGCTTGTTAATGAGTTGCTCATAAGACTGGGTCACGTCATAGAGAGCGGCGAGTTGTACCTGACTGATGGGTTCGTGTTTGACATCCTGCAGCTTGGTGCCTTTGGGCAGGTTGAGATCCTTTAGAATCCGAATACAAGTGTTGCAAGTCGATAAGTAGATATAGGTATTCATATGCGTTGGTTTCTGATTCAAAGATGATGAATTTTTTAGGAAAACAATATGGAGGTTCGGTAAACTTAAAATACATTTGTCAGTAAATCAAAACCTCATGGGAAAAGATAAGCTACAGTTCAATTCCAAAACGATTCATGGCGGGCAGCATCCCGACAAGGGCTATGGCGCAGTTATGCCTCCCGTTTATCTGACTTCGACCTATGCGCAAACGACTCCGGGTGGCCATCAGGGCTACGAGTATAGTCGCACCCACAACCCCACTCGGACAGCACTGGAAGCATCATTGGCGAGTATTGAAGACGGTTCGCACGGCTTTTGTTTTGGGTCGGGAATGGCAGCAATTGATGCGGTTGTGAAACTGCTTTCTCCAGGAGACGAAGTGATTTCGACAAACGACCTCTATGGGGGTAGCTATCGTATATTCACCAAAATATTTGCTGATTTTGGGATCAAATTCCGTTTCGTAGATATGCAAGACCCCGCCAATGTGGCTGCAAAAATCACTGCCAAAACCAAGTTGATCTGGGTCGAAACGCCCACCAATCCGATGATGAATGTGGTAGATATCGAAGCCATACACAATCTGGTGGCAGATCAAGATATATTACTGGCAGTTGACAATACCTTTGCTTCGCCCTATTTACAACAACCCCTCACCATGGGTGCCGATATTGTGATGCACTCCGCAACCAAATACCTCGGGGGACACTCCGATGTGATTTTGGGTGCCTTGGTGGTGCGTGATGCCTCTTTGGCCGAACGCCTTCGCTTTATTCAAAACGCAAGCGGTGCGGTTTGTGGTCCTCTTGATGCCTTTTTGGTATTGCGGGGGATCAAAACCTTGCACGTGCGCATGCAACGCCACTGCGAAAACGGCGAAAAAATTGCACATTATTTGGCAAAGCACCCCAAAGTGGATCGCGTCTATTGGCCGGGGTTCCCCGAACATCCCAATCATGCGGTTGCCAAGCGTCAAATGAATGGATTTGGTGGCATGCTGTCGTTTGTGCTTACAGACGACTCGCTCAAAAAAGCAACGCAAACAGTCGAAAGCTTTGAGGTCTTTACCTTGGCCGAATCGCTCGGCGGCGTAGAGAGTTTGGCAGGCCACCCAGCGAGCATGACCCACGCGTCAATTCCCAAAGAAGAACGTGAAAAGTCGGGCGTGGTTGATGGCCTCATTCGTTTGAGTGTCGGCATCGAAGATCACAACGATCTCATTGCTGATTTGGAGCAAGCATTGGGCTGAACACATTCAAATTTTACTTACATTTAACCATCATCTTACTTTGTTTATGAAAAAAATAATTGACCAATTTATCACTGAAGTACAACAGCGTAACCAATATGAGCCAGAGTTTATGCAGGCCGTGCATGAAGTCGCTGAAAATGTAATTCCTTATATCGTTAAACACGATATTTATCACGGTAAAAATATTCTGATGCGCATGGCAGAGCCAGAGCGAGTGGTGAGCTTCCGTGTGCCATGGATTGACGATACCGGAGAGATTCGTGTCAACCGTGGTTTTCGTATAGAAATGAACTCCGCCATTGGTCCTTACAAAGGAGGCTTGCGCTTTCATGAGTCTGTGAATTTGAGTATTCTTAAATTTTTGGCTTTTGAACAGGTCTTTAAAAATGCACTCACCACCTTGCCCATGGGCGGTGGAAAAGGCGGTGCAGATTTTAGCCCCAAAGGGAAGTCTGATGGTGAAGTGATGCGTTTTTGCCAAAGCTTTATGACCGAACTGTTTCGTCATATTGGCCCAAATCGTGACATCCCTGCCGGAGATATCGGCGTTGGCGGTCGTGAGATCGGGTATATGTTTGGCCAATATAAACGATTAAAGAACGAATTTACAGGAGTCCTCACTGGTAAGGGTATCAGTTGGGGTGGTTCGATGATTCGCCCAGAAGCCACCGGTTATGGTGCGGTTTATTTTGCAGAAAATATGCTCGCCACTCGTGATGAAGGTCTGCAAAACAAAAAAGTGGTGATCTCTGGATCAGGAAACGTGGCACAATACGCCGCTGAAAAATGCATTCAGTTGGGTGCAAAAGTCCTGACCCTTTCCGACTCTTCAGGCTATGTGATGGATCCCGATGGTATCGATGCCGAGAAACTCGCCTTTGTAATCGATTTAAAAAATGTGAAACGCGGACGTATTAGTGCATATGTCGATGCCTATCCGTCGGCAAGCTTTTTTAAAGCAGAACGCCCATGGAGTGTGCCATGTGATGTGGCATTTCCTTGCGCGACACAAAACGAACTGGAAGAAAACGACGCCAAGCAGCTAGCAGCCAATGGCTGTATTTGTGTCAGTGAAGGTGCCAATATGCCTTCCACACCCGCAGCGATCAAATTGTTTCATGCGCATCAAATGTTATATGCGCCTGGTAAGGCATCCAATGCTGGTGGTGTTGCTGTTTCGGGACTGGAAATGGCGCAAAATTCCCTCCGTTATAGCTGGACGCGTAACGAAGTGGATGATCGCCTCAAAAATATCATGGCAGATATTCATAGCGCCTGTGTTACTTATGGGAAAAATGGCAGTCATGTCAACTACGAAAAAGGAGCAAATATCGCCGGCTTTGTCAAGGTCGCCGATGCCATGCTCGCTCAAGGAGTTGTCTAATCATACTTTTTATTGATTTCTGACGTTTTTAACAATATGCGTAAAGCCCTTGTCGTTTTTCTGTTTATTTCCCTATATGGTTTTGGGCAGTACCCTAGATGGAAATCCTATTTTTCATACAATACCATCACGTCTGTTTACCAGTCGAACGACGGCTTGGTGTATGGCGTGGCTGGAAACAGTGTGTTTTCTTATGATCCTACAGGCAACGAAGTGACACAAATCACGACTGTCAATGGACTGATGGGCGATGATATCCATGTTCTTTCCGTCATCGATAATACCATGGTCGTGGGCTATGAAAATGGTATGATGGGGGTTCACAACCTTTCCGATGGGACTTTCACCCTAGACTCTTCCATTCATCGCAACCTTGCCATTGGTGGAGACAGGAAAACAATCAATCACTTTTATGTCAAAAACAATCTGCTTTATTTATCAACCAACTACGGCATTTCGGTATACAATCTCGATGAAAATGTCTTCGTGGAATCCTATTTTTTTGGCGAAAACAACAGCCCCATTCAAGTCAACCAAGCAATCCTTTTAAATGGGTTTATCTATGCCGCAACCGAACAAGGGTTATACAAAGCCTCCAAGGATAACCTCAATTTAGTTTTGGAAAGCGCGTGGACCAAATTGGCCAATGGACAATGGAAGGGACTTGGTCTGGTTGGTTCTTCATTGATGGGTACCACACAAACCAATTCACAAAGTGTTTTTTATTCTATCACCGATGATATTGCTCTTCAACTACATTCGGAAAGTGGTACGATGCAAAGCACTACCTTTTCTAGCGGTAAAATGGTCATTGCCTTTAGTAACAAAGTGTTGTCGGTTGACTCTTCAGAATCTGTTCGTCAAATCGCAACCGCCTCAAATGATTTGGGAGGGGTGTCCTTTACCTCGGCCCTTGCCACCAACGATGCGGTTTATATAGGCACCGTAGACAATGGTCTGTTTCAACAAACCGCTAGCGAAACTCGAGTCGTTAGCCCAAACGGTCCCTTGCAAAATGACATTTTCGACCTCACGGTGCTCCCCAATGATGAGCTGTGGATTGTACATGGTGCTTTTCAGCGCAATTACAATCCCTACCCACTCAATAGCTTTGGACTGAGTCATCTCAATGGTGGAGCTTGGCAAAACATTCCTTATTCCCAATTGCTGGGCGCAAAAAGCCTCGTAAGCGTGACTGCCAATCCCAACAACCCTAGTCAAGTGTTCGTCGCTGCGATGCATCAAGGCATCCTTGAGCTAAACGACGGCGTAGCGACCAACTTATGGGATCATACCAATAGTGGTTTGGAATCCATTGACCCCGAAGAGTTTGGGGAAAACCCAAGTTACCGAAGCGTGCGAGTGCGTGACATTGCCTTTGATAACGAAGGTTCGATGTGGTCAATCACAAGCTTTATTGCCAACGGACTGAAAAAGCGAATGCAAAGTGGTACGTGGGTGGACGTTGATTTGATTCCTGTGATTGAGAAAGTGACTAACCCAACTGGTTATTCCAAATTAGAAATCTCTCCAAACAATGAAGTCTATGTGGGGAGTTCAAGCTCTGGCCTCATTGGATATAGTGAACGCAACGGCACCCCTTTGTTGCGTAGCCTTTCTACTTCTCAAAACTTACCCTCAGTTGATGTGCGCAGCATCGCCCTTGACAATGATGATAACCTTTGGATTGGCACTCCCGAAGGCTTGCGTGTTCTGTTTGGAGTAAGTCGTATGTTTACCCTAGATAATGTTCAAGCAAGTACCATAATTATCGAAGAGGGAGGAAAGGTGGGCGAGTTGCTAAGCAATCAGTTTATTACTGCCATCGAAGTGGATGGCAATAACCAAAAATGGGTTTCGACAGCAAACGCAGGGGTTTTCCTATTTTCAGAAGATGGCAAAGAAACACTTGAACATTTTACAAAAGATAACAGTCCATTGCCTTCGAGCTCAATCCGTAGTCTCGCCTATGACGAAACAACAGGGCAAATCTATATTGGTACGCCCATTGGTTTGGTCGCTTTTCAAGGGAATGCCTCAAGTCCTGGCGAAAACCTATCAAATATCGAAGTCTACCCAAACCCTGTCCGTCCTGGGTACACAGGAGAGGTGACCGTTCGAGGTCTGCTCGCCGATTGTGTGGTGAAAATCACAGATATCGTAGGCAATGCTGTACATGAAACCACCTCCTCAGGCGGTAGCGTACAATGGAATTTGCAATCCTTTGACGGGAACCGTGTTCGTTCGGGAGTATATCTTATTTTTGTGACAAACAGCGACGGTACAGAAACCGCCGTTGAAAAAGTAATGATCATTAATTAATGTTTGTCACCACCGAGGCACTTGTCCTCTCAAAATTAAATTATAGTGAAACCAGCCTTATTGTGCGTTGTTATACGCGCAGTGAAGGGGTCAAGTCCTATATCCTTAAGGGAATTAAATCCGGCCGTAACGGCAAAAAAAATACCGCCTTGTTTCAGCCACTCACCCAACTCGAAATCACGGCACAACACAAAAACAAAGCAGGGCTTTCTATTCCCAAAACAACCAAGTTAAGCAAGCCATACCAAACGATCCCCTACTCGATGGACAAGCTCGCTGTTGTTCTGTTTTTGAGTGAGGTTCTAAGCTCTGCTCTTCGTGAAGAAGAAGCAAATATCTCTTTGTTTGAATTTCTAATACATAGTTTAGCGTGGTTTGACACCCACGATTATAGCGCAAACTTTCATGTGTTCTTTTTGATTTCTCTCAGCAAACATCTTGGGTTTTATCCAGATGTGAGCGAGCAAAATCTCCCCTACTTCGATTTAGAAAATGGGTGCTTTACCGATGAAAAAAATGTTCATGTCGAATCCGAAGAATCCATCGTTCTTTTGCTCAAGTCATTTTTAGGCACAAAATTTGATGGTATGTCCCAGATTTTGATGTCGAGTTCACAACGACAACAAATGCTTGATGTATTGATGCGCTATTATCAATGTCATCTTCAAGGTTTTTCGATGCCAAAATCACTTAACGTATTGCATGAAATTTATTCATAACGTATTTCTTATCGGTTTTGGCCTTTCTCTGAGCTTTTCTTTCGGGCAAAATATTCGCATTGTCGATGCTTTAACAGGCTATCCTGTGCAAGACGTTCTTGTGTATAACGAAATGGGAGGAGACAGCGTGACCAGTGATGCCGATGGTGTGGTTAATCTCTCCCTTTTTTCAAAAGAAGAAAGCGTCACTTTTGAGCATATCAGCTATGAAGATGCCAAACGTGCTGTTGCGATGCTTACGTCGGGTAAGCAAGTTGCCTTGTATCCCGATACGCAAAAACTGAGCGAGATTGTGCTCTCTGCTACCCGAAGCAAAGACGAAAAAAAAAGAGTCTCCAAGCAAGTTGCCATTCTCACAGACCGTGTTATCGTATCCCAAGCACCCAACACAAGTGCAGAGTTGCTCAGCGAAGCACCTGGAATTCGTGTGCAACGTTCTCAAGGAGGAGGGGGAAGTCCCGTCATCCGTGGGTTTGAGGCCAACCGCATCTTACTTGTGATCGACGGCGTTCGTATGAATAATGCCATCTATCGCTCTGGACACCTTCACAATGCCATATCGATTGATCCATATGCCCTTTCACGTGCTGAGGTGATCTATGGGCCCTCTTCTGTTGGTTATGGGTCCGACGCATTGGGTGGAGTCGTACATTATTTTACCAAAGAACCCCGAACAGGAGATGCACAACCTTGGCGCTTTTTTACAGCCAACAGCTTTGATACGCGACACAAACACACCATGAGCCACTTTGACATGACATGCAGCAGAGAGAAATGGGCGAGTTTGACCAGTGTGTCTTATTCCGATTTTGGAGATGTCTATATGGGAAATCAACGCAAACACGGCTATACCGAATGGGGGCTGGTGAGCGAATACTCAAAAAATAATCGTGAATATTATGAGGATCAAGTGAGCCGCAATCCAGACAAAACTCTGCAACGGAATACCGGGTACGATCAGCTCGATTTGCTTCAGAAGTTTGTGTTTCAACCCAATGAAGAAAACAAATGGGTAATGAACTTACAATACTCCTCATCTTCCGACATTCCACGTTTTGATAAACTAAACGAACGTCGTGACGGTGACTTACGTTACGCCACTTGGTATTACGGTCCACAAAGGAGACTTCTCATCTCTCCAAAATACACATTCAACTCCCGCCACAAATTTTTTGATGAAGGAGTGATTACCCTCGCCTATCAAAACATCGAAGAATCGCGAGTGCAACGAAAATTTGGCAGTCTGCTTCGTGAAAGTCAACTTGAAAACCTAGACGTTTTCAGTGCCAATGCAGACTTTTCGGTAGCCATGGATAAAAGAGAAAAACTGGGCTATGGGTTTGAGTTTACCCACAACAAACTCCATTCTATTGGCTTTTGTGAGACGCTTGTGATTGATGACAACCGCATTGTTGATTTGCAAGACTACACCATCATTCCGTCACGCTACCCAAGCAAAGGAAGCTCGTACACAACGATTGCTTCCTATGCCGATTACAAAGTCGATCTCAATGATAAAAGCACCCTAAATGCTGGGCTTCGTTTTACAAATACTCGCCTCAAAGCTGAGTGGGCCGAAGAAGCACTCATCGATGCCCGTTTGAGAAAAACACAAAATGAAAGCAATGCACTCAACGCCTCTCTGGGGTATATTTTTCGTCCCAATCCTGAATGGGAATTTCGCAGTCTTGTGGCCAGTGGGTTCCGTTCACCAAACATCGACGACATCGGAAAAATTCGAGAGAAACAAGGGATAATAACGACCCCAAATCCCCAACTAAAACCAGAGTATGCTTATACCGCAGACATTGGCGTGAGTCACTATTTTAGACAACGAACTTCTTTTGTACAACTCAACTTGTTTTATACCCTTTTGTTCGACTACATCGCTCGTCAACCATATATGCTCCCCCTTGATGACTCAACCGAAAGCAATGCTACCATAACACACATGGGAGATGAGCTGGAAACTTGGGCCAACACAAACTTGGGCGAGGCAACGCTAAAAGGCATGGGCTTCCAATGGAATGCCGTCCTGAGCGAAAGCATCACCTATAGCGGACATCTAAACTACACAAACGGGGTTATCAACAAAGATGAAGTTTCTATCCCGTCGATTTTACCGTGGCAAGGTTCGCAACGCCTTCTTGGTAAAGCTCGTCGTTTGCAGGCACAGCTTTCGTTTGTATTTGCGGGACAAAAAAATCCAGAAGACTACAGCAAAGGCGGCGAAGATGGTTTGGAAGAAACGCCACTTATCGACGATACCGCTATTGAACTAGACGATCGGTATGCGGGGGCCCCCGCATGGAGTCGTTTTGACTTCGGGTTGACCTATAATTTGCACGTCAACACAACCCTAGGCGTAGATCTCCACAACCTCCTTGACACCCATTACAAAGAATTTGCGTCGGGCATCTCCGCCCCGGGACGTAGTTTGCGATTGCGATTGCAGTATAGGTTCTAAGGATTGAAATGGTAAACTTTTACCGAAATTGGTTACTTTCGCATCTTATTGCGAAACCATGGCATTTCCATCGTATAAAAATTTGAACCTCGCCGAACTTTCTAAGGAGGTTCAAACCTATTGGGAGGAGAATATGACCTTCGAGGCGAGTGTGGGCACTCGAGAAGGACGACCTCCCTATATTTTTTATGAAGGTCCTCCATCTGCCAATGGTTTGCCTGGAATTCACCACGTCATGGGGCGCGCAATAAAAGATATTTTCTGTCGCTACAAAACCCAAAAAGGATTTCACGTCAAACGAAAAGCCGGTTGGGATACCCACGGCCTGCCTGTCGAGCTGGGTGTAGAAAAAGAACTCGGCATCACCAAAGAAGATATTGGAAAAAAAATTAGTGTCGATGCCTACAACAAGGCCTGTCGAGAAGCGGTTATGAGATACACCGATGTATGGAATAACCTGACCAAAGAAATGGGCTATTGGGTCGATATGGATGATCCCTATGTGACTTACACCTCTAAGTATATGGAGTCTGTTTGGTGGCTGCTCAAACAACTTTATGACAAAGAGTTGATCTATAAAGGATACACCATTCAGCCCTACTCCCCAAAAGCAGGAACAGGACTTTCCACACACGAGCTCAATCAACCTGGTTGTTATCAAGATGTGACCGACACCACAGTAACCGCACAATTTGAAACGATAGCAGAAAGCCTGCCCGAACAACTTAAAAGCGATCTCCCACTTCATATTCTAGCATGGACGACAACACCTTGGACGCTGCCTTCAAATACTGCTTTGACGGTAGGCCCATCCATTGCCTATGTTGTTATTGAAACCTTTAACCGTTATACCCATCTTCCTATACGTGTGTTACTCGCCAAAGATTTGGTGCCAAAAGTGTTTGGAAAAGTTTTTTATAAAGCGGATGGCAAAGACGACCTCACTACCTACGACAAGGGCGGAAAAAATATTCCTTATCTGATTTCTCAAGAAATTATTGGCTCTGACTTGGTCGACATTCGTTACCACCAATTATGGACAGATGCGCCTCTGCCACACGACAACCCTGAAAACGCTTTTCGTGTTATCTTGGGAGACTTTGTAACCACCGAAGACGGAACAGGAATCGTGCATACAGCCCCAACCTTTGGTGCTGATGATGCGCTCGTTGCCAAACAAGCCAAGCCTGAAATTCCAGCCATGCTTGTCATGGATGAAAACGAACAACTTGTGCCACTAGTTGATCTGCAAGGCCGTTTTCGAAACGAACTCGGTGCACTTGGTGGAAAATATGTGAAAAATGAATATTACGATGAAGGAAAGGCACCCGAAAGATCTGTCGATGTCGAAATCGCCATTCGTCTCAAAGAGGAAAATAAAGCCTTTATCGTCGAAAAGTATGTGCACAGCTATCCCAATTGCTGGCGAACAGACAAGCCCGTACTTTATTATCCACTCGATTCTTGGTTTGTAAAAGTAAGCGCCCACAAAGAACGTCTTGTTGAGCTCAACAATTCGATCAATTGGAAACCCAAAGCTACAGGAGAAGGACGTTTTGGAAACTGGCTCGCCAACGCCAATGATTGGAATCTTTCACGCTCGCGATTCTGGGGTATCCCGCTGCCCATATGGCGCACAGAAGACAAAAACGAAACCAAAGTCATCGGCTCTGTTGAAGAGTTAAAAATGGAAGTCTATCGTGCCGTGGAAGCTGGTGTGATGAAGACCAATCCGTTCGCCTCTTTTGTGCCTGGAGATATGGGAAATGAAAATTACGCGCAAGTCGATCTTCATAAAAACATTGTCGATACAATTTTGCTGGTCAGTACTTCAGGTAAGGTGATGCATAGAGAGTCGGATCTTATCGACGTATGGTTTGACTCTGGCTCAATGCCTTATGCACAGTGGCATTATCCGTTTGAAAACAAAGAAAAAATTGATCACGCTACTGATTTCCCTGCCGATTTTATCGCCGAAGGCGTCGATCAAACACGTGGTTGGTTTTATACACTCCACGTTATCGGGGGGTTGGTTTTTGATAACATCGCCTATAAAAATGTAGTTTCCAATGGCCTTGTTCTGGACAAAAAGGGTCAGAAAATGTCCAAACGTTTGGGCAACGCTATTGATCCCTTCGAAACACTTCAAACCTATGGCCCCGATGCAACACGCTGGTATATGATTAGTAATGCCAATCCATGGGATAACCTCAAGTTTGATGTAGAAGGAATTGCGGAAGTCAGACGAAAGTTTTTTGGAACGCTATACAACACCTATTCGTTTTTTAGTCTTTATGCCAACATCGATGGTTTTAACTTTAGAGAAGATGAAATTGCCTTGTCTAAACGACCAGAAATCGACAGATGGATTTTGTCGGAACTACATTCGTTGATTAAAAAAGTCGATGCCCACTATGCCGATTATGAGCCCACCAAAGCCACACGATTACTATCAACGTTTGTCATTGAAGATTTAAGCAACTGGTATGTTCGTTTATGCCGCAGACGTTTTTGGAAAGGCAGCTATGAATCCGATAAAATTGCTGCATATCAAACGCTTTACACTTGCTTGGCAACGGTTTCCAAGCTGATTGCGCCAGTCGCTCCTTTTTATGCCGACCGTCTATATCAAGATTTAGATAAAACGACCCAGAAAGAACAGTGTTCATCGGTGCATTTGGCGTATTTCCCAGATGTAAATTCTGCTTTTATTGACCCCAAGCTCGAGCAGAAGATGCAACGAGCACAGCGCATTGTATCGCTCGTGCTGTCGATTCGTAAAAAAGAAAAAATCAAGGTGCGCCAGCCACTCCAAAGGGTTTTAATACCCGTACTCGATGCCGAAGAAAAAAGGGAAATCGAAGAAATTTCAGCACTGGTAGCTGCAGAAGTAAACGTAAAGTCCATCGAGATTTTAGACGATGCCTCTTCCATTTTGGTTAAAGAAATCAAACCCAATTTTAAAACATTGGGGCCTCGTTTTGGAAAAGACATGAAAGCCATCGCAGATGCCATCAACGGATTTGAAGCGACACAAATTAGTGCGCTAGAAAGGGATGGCTCCCTTACTATTGAAATTAGTGGGAAAAATATTATTTTAGATGCCTCAGATGTTGTCATTCAGTCCAAGGATATTGAAGGTTGGTCTGTTGCTTCTGAACAAGGTGTTACGGTTGCTTTAGATAGTACCCTCTCCGAGTCTCTTGTGCTTGAGGGCATCGCAAGGGAACTCGTCAATCGAGTGCAAAACTTGCGTAAAGACAAGGGCTTTGAAGTGACAGACACCATTGCTTTGACCATTGAAAAACACAGTCGCTTGCAAGAAGCTGTACAAGCAAATGAGAGCTATGTGATGAGTGAAATTTTGGCCAAAAAAATTCAATTTATTGATAAAAATGCTGATGGTGAAACATTGTCATTTGATGACATCGAAACTATGATTAGCATCCATAAACCAACAACAATATGAAAACGAACAATATAAATCGCTACGCAGACAAAGAGCTTGAGGAATTCAAAGTTTTGATTGAAGAAAAAATTGCAAAGGCAAAACATGACTTACAATTAATTCGCAGTGCATATATGAACGACGGAAACAACGGCACAGACGATACTTCGCCGACCTTCAAAGCCTTTGAAGAAGGGTCCGAAACCATGTCTAAAGAAGCAAATACCCAGTTGGCGATCCGCCAAGAAAAATTTATTCGCGACCTTAAAAATGCATTGATTCGCATCGAAAACAAAACCTATGGTGTTTGCCGTGTTACTGGAAAACTCATTAGCCCTGAACGGTTGAAATTGGTGCCACATGCTACGCTGAGTATTGAGGCGAAAAACATGCAGAAATAAATGTTAATGACTTTTCGAAAAGCCTTTTTTTTTATTCTTGCAGTGCTTGTTGTTGACCAGTGCTCCAAATTCTACATTAAACTCCATTTTCCACTTACCGTTTATAGCTCTGATGCTATTTTAGATTGGGGTTGGTTTCGTTTGTTGTTTGTCGAAAATAAGGGAATGGCTTGGGGAGCACGGATAAGCGACTTTCTGCCTTTTGTTTCTGAAAACACAGGCAAGCTTCTACTTTCATTGATACGCATTGTCGCTGTGAGTGGGATTGGATATATGCTTTGGGATGCCATTAAAAAACAACAACATAGACTTGCAGTCATCGCTGGTTGTCTCATTTTTGCTGGCGCTCTAGGAAATATTATTGACTCGTTATTTTATGGTCTTCTTTTCACACACAGTTACGGACAAGTGGCAACCATCTTCCCCTCCGATGGTGGCTATGCGCCGTTGTTCTTTGGACACGTCGTTGACATGATTCAGTTTCCGCTATTTACTTGGGTGTGGCCTCAGTGGATACCTTGGGTAGGCGGGTCGTCTTTCACCTTTTTTGAGCCTGTTTTCAATTTAGCAGATACCGCCATCAGCGTTGGTGTGGGGATTATCTTGGTCTTTAACAAACGTATTTTCCCCAAAGACTAAAACTGCTCAATATGGTTAGGGCCAATGCAGGCGTGCAAACGAATGTCAGTGGGCTCACTATCTTCAATAGATGGTCCTACAGGAAAAAGCGACAAGCCTACAAATTTGGTTTTCGAACGACAAGCAGCCAAAAAACGATCATAAAATCCCTGACCGTACCCAACCCGTTGCCCATTTTTATCATAGCTCAATAGTGGCACAAAAACCAAATCCAATTTTTCTGGCGACAGCTGTGTTCCACCCATTGGCTCGGAAATGCCAAAAGAGGTTACTTCTCTTGGTGTTTTGGGTGTAATCACCCAATGTGTCATATGCTTAGTCGCAAAATCTGTTTTGGAAACCACCACCGTTTTTTCTTGTGAAAAAAGCAAATCGATCAAAGGTTGAGTATTGGGTTCGTTGTGTTTTTGGATGGATAAAAACACATGAACCGTTTGATAGGGCGACAGGTCAAAAAGAGTGTATTGGTACTCCAAATCGTTTTGACGCTTTTGCAACTCTTCATTGGAAAGCTGTGTCCTTTTTTCACGATATAGTCGTCGTATCTCCTCTTTTGTCATTGGATTGAGATTGAACACAAATAAAATAATTAATTTCGTTGTATGTCAAAAGAAGCGCTAAAACTTCATGTACAATCTCTCCCACAAGATCCTGGGGTCTATCAATTTTATGACAAAAAAGATAGCATCATATATGTCGGTAAAGCCAAAAACCTCAAAAATAGGGTGTCTTCTTACTTTCGGAAAAACCTCGATTCAAGAAAAACCCAAAAGCTTGTCAAAAACATCGAAACGATCAAGCATATTGTCGTTCCAACAGAATCCGATGCGCTCATACTGGAAAACACCCTGATCAAAGAGCACCAACCCCGCTACAACATTTTGCTGCGTGACGATAAAACCTATCCTTGGATTTGTATCAAAAAAGAAGCCTTTCCAAGAGTTTTTACCACTCGAAAGGTCATTAAAGATGGCTCTGAATATTTTGGTCCGTTTACCAACTCCAAAACCGTTCGTTTACTTATGACTCTTATTCGTGAGCTCTATCCCTTGCGCAATTGTTCCTATGACTTGCGGGCAGAGTCCATCGAAACCAAAAACTATAAAGTTTGTTTAGAATATCATATTGGGAATTGTTTGGGAGGGTGTATTGGCGAACAAAAAGAAGAGAATTACAATACCCATATATCCGAAATTCGTGCCTTATTGCGTGGAAATTTTAGCGAAGTCATTCGCGGTTATAAACAAAAAATGAAACTCGCAGCCGACTCTCTTCAGTTTGAAGAAGCCCAAAAAGAAAAAACAAAAATTGAACTTCTCGCCAATTATCAAGTAAAGTCCGCTGTGGTTAGTGCTGCGATCACTAATGTAGATGTTTGTACTTTGATCAGTGATGAACAGTCTGCATTTGTCAACTATCTCCACGTTGCCTATGGCTCTATTGTTCGTTTCCACAACATGGAAATCAAAAAGAAACTCGAGGAAAGTGATGAAGACTTGTTACGCGTTGCTATTGTGGAGTTACGTCGTCGTTTTCATTCTTCTTCTAAAGACGTGATTTTACCCATTGCAGTCGCTCTTGGCGATGGTGTTCGTGTTCATGTTCCACAAAAAGGCGAAAAGAAAAAACTACTTGAGCTGTCAGTTCGCAACGCCAAGCAGGGTCGTTTGGAACACCTTAAACAGATCAAAATCGCTGACCCAAAACAGCACACGACACGCCTTCTTAATCAAATGAAAAAAGACCTTCGCTTGCGTGTGCTTCCCGATCATATCGAATGCTTTGACAACTCAAACATTCAGGGTAGCAATCCCGTGGCGGCATGTGTCGTTTTTCGCAATGCAAAACCCGCAAAAAAGGAATATCGTCACTATATCATCAAAACGGTCACTGGTGCCAATGACTATGCCTCGATGGAAGAAGTGATTTATCGTCGTTATAAAAGATTGCTCGACGAAAAGCAAGATCTCCCACAATTGGTTGTGATTGACGGAGGAAAAGGACAATTGAGTTCTGCACTACTCAGTATTGATGCGCTTAACTTGCGGTCTAAGATTGCCGTCATCGGTATTGCCAAACGTTTGGAGGAAATCTATTACCCAAACGATTCCATTCCGATGTATTTGGACAAACGTTCAGAAACCTTAAAAATCATTCAGCAACTGCGCAACGAAGCTCACCGATTTGGTGTGCGTCTTCACCGAAACAGAAGGAGTAAGCACGCCGTTTCGTCATCGCTAGATGGTATCGCTGGTGTCGGTGAGAAAACCGCCGTCAAACTGCTCAAAACATTTAAGTCCGTCAAGCGCATTAAGGACGCTAGTATAAATGATTTGGCAAGCGTGATCGGAGAGTCAAAAGCCCGAGAAGTCCATGCCCATTTCCACATAAAGGACAAGTAAAATGATTGATGTGTAATTTTAACAAAACTCTGTTCGACGTATCAAGGGTTTTTTTTATTTTTACTTCCGATGTATTTGCCAAAAAATTTCATCTTTCTCAGTTTATTTTTTCTTGGGACGATAGCCAATGCTATGCCCACATTGAATGATACGATCCCACCAAGCCGAATCAAAGCTTTCATGGTAAACGATGCTTTTCAAGATGGCGAATGGTTTCGTTTTCGGATGCGTTATGGTATTTTTAATGCGAGCTATGCAGACGTTCGCTTACGCGAAACTACCCATAAAGGAAGGCCTGTTTTTCACGCCTCTGCTGTTGGAAAAACAACTGGGCTTGCGCGTTGGTTTTTTAAAGTCGATGACTACTATGATAGTTTTTTTGAGACGGAGGTTGTGCAACCCGTTCACTTTGTTCGCAACATCTCTGAAGGGAGTTATGTGAGGCATGTAAACATCGATTTTGACCATTCCACACAACAAGGAGTGGTGAACGATCTCCTCAAAAAAACAACAACCAGAATTTCTCTAAAACCAAATGTGCAAGATTTGGTTTCGACCTTTTATTATTTGCGTAATCATCTCGACGTAGAAGGAATCGAGCCGGGAGAAACCGCTAGTGTCAATATGATTTATGGAAAAACCGCTTTTATTTTTCGCTTTCGCTTTCTCGGTTATGAAAACATCAGCACTGCCTTTGGTGTTGTGCCTTGCATGAAGTTCCGACCCTACGTAGAAGAAGGTCGTGTGTTTCGAAAAGACGGTGGTCTTTCCTTATGGATTAGCAATGACAAAAACCGTATGCCTATTCGCCTGAAAGCCGATTTGCGTGTGGGGTCTATTGATGTTGACTTGGAAAGTTTTAGCGGTCTAAAACATCCTTTTAATATTTTATATTATGAATAAATATACTGCTGCGCTTCTTGGATTTGCTTGTCTTATTACGAGTTGTGGGCTGGGAGGAGCCGAAAAAAATGATGCCAATGAAAAGCCCGTTAATCCTGAAGTGTATGAGTTTGGGATTTTGCTCAACGACTACTATGTTGTTCGTGATACGGTCGTGCGTGGGGATAGTTTTGGAGGGATTTTAGAAAAATACGGCATCTACTATCCTCAGATATACAACATTAACAATGTTGCTAAAAAAGCTTTTAACTTTCGAAAAATCCGAACAGGCAGACCTTACACCTTGCTGTGTAGTAAAGATTCGTTGCAAACCCCTGAACTGCTCATCTACCAACCCAACGCCATTGACTATGTGACTGTGAAATTGCAAGATTCTCTTTGGGCAAAAAAAGAACAAAAAGAAGTGCGTTTGATACAACGCGAAGCTTGGGGAGTGATCAATAGCTCTTTGTATGAAACGCTAAACGAACAAGGATTAAGTCCGCTTGTCGCCTACGATATGTCCGATATTTACGCGTGGACTATCGATTTTTTTCGGTTGGAAAAAGGAGATCGTTTTAAGGTATTTTACACTGAAAAATATGTCAACGACTCTGTTTTTGTTGGACATAACCGCGTACACGCCGCTTATTTTGAACACCGTGGCAAACCCATTTATGCCATTGAGTTTGAGTCCGACTCCATTCGTGGCATCAATGAGTTTTTTGACGAAAAAGGTAAAAACCTACGCCGTGCTTTTTTGCGAGCACCCGTTAACTTTTCACGGATATCATCTCGCTATAACACCAAACGAAGAATTTCGTACTACGGACGGGTAAAACCCCATTACGGAACTGACTTCGCCGCTCCGGTCGGAACTCCAATAAGGACAACCGCTGCAGGTAAAGTGATAAAATCGGGCTATGCCAAAGGCAATGGAAATTATGTAACCATAAGGCACAATGGAACCTACTCCACCCAATACCTCCACATGAAAAAAAGAGGGGTTCGCGTTGGGCAGTATGTCAGCCAAGGAGACTATATCGGCACTGTGGGTATGACCGGCTACACTTCAGGACCACATGTGTGCTATCGTTTTTGGAAAAACGGAAAACAGGTCGATCCATTTAAAACAAAATTACCTGACGCAAAACCAATCGCAAGTGATTTGAAAGAAGCATATTTGCAACACATGATTCCTTGGAAGGAAAAATTAGACTGCATCATTTTTGAAGAACAAAAAACAAACACAAATGCCATTACCGAAAATCAACCCAACAACAACAGCGGCTTGGAGCAAACTACAAAAGCACTTTAGGGAAACCAAAGCGAATCGCTTACAAGACTTGTTTGCGGCAGACGCCAAACGAGGAGAAACTTTGCGGATTTGCTGGGAAGACTTTTATGTTGATTACTCCAAAAACCTGATGACAGATGAGACTCTTGCATTGCTGCTCGAACTCGCTGAAGAGTGCCAACTCAAAGAGGCGATGGAAAACTATTTTGGTGGTGATGTTATCAACGCAACGGAAGGGCGAGCCGTTCTTCACACTGCGCTACGTGCACCAAGCACGGCTGACGTTCGCGTCCATGGGGAGAACATCATTCCCGAGGTTCATGCGGTTATCGAAAAGATACAATCGTTTAGTCAAGGTGTGATTGATGGAACAAGAACAAGTAGCACCGGACAGGCGTTTACCGATGTGGTCAATATCGGTATTGGTGGTTCTGATTTAGGACCTGTAATGATTACCGAAGCCCTCGAGCATTATAAAAATCATCTTCGTCTCCACTTTATTTCAAACGTTGACGGAGACCACGTGATGGAGGTCTTAAAGAAAGTCAATCCTGAAACGACCTTGTTTGTTGTGGTTTCTAAATCTTTTACAACGCAAGAGACACTTACCAATGCCAGCACTGCCAAAGCATGGCTTGTCGATGCTCTTGGCGACAATGCCGTAGCCGATCATTTTGTGGCAGTATCCACCAACCTTCCAATGATTAATTCTTTTGGGATCAACCCAGACAATGTCTTTCCCATGAACGATTGGGTTGGTGGTCGGTTTTCCTTGTGGAGTGCCGTTGGCCTGTCCATTGCATTAAGTGTAGGTCCCGATCACTTTAGCGAATTACTTGAAGGGGCACACGAAATGGATACGCATTTTGCATCGACTCCCCTTGACAAAAACATCCCGGTTGTTTTAGCACTTCTCACCCTTTGGTATAATAACTTTCATGGGGCTGAAAGCGAAGCGATTATTCCCTACACGCAATACCTCCACCGCTTGCCTGCCTATCTGCAGCAAGGAATCATGGAGAGCAATGGAAAAAGCGTTGACCGTGCAGGAAGGCCTGTAAACTATCAAACAGGAAACCTCATTTGGGGAGAGCCAGGTACCAATTCGCAACACGCTTTTTTCCAGTTGATTCACCAAGGAACCAAATTGATTCCCGCACATTTTATTGGGTTTAAAGAATCGCTACATGGGAATAAAGACCATCACGACAAACTGATGGCCAACTTTTTTGCGCAAACTGAAGCCCTGCTGATGGGAAAATCGGAAGAAGCCGTTCGTAGCCAAGGCACAGACGAATCGCTTGTCCCTTTTAAAGTTTTTGAAGGAAACAAGCCCACCACAACATTACTCATAGACCAACTAACGCCGCGAAGTTTGGGAAAATTGGTCGCGATGTATGAGAACAAAATCTTTGTAGAGGGAGTCTTATGGAACATTTACAGCTATGATCAATGGGGTGTTGAGCTTGGAAAGCAATTGGCAAGTACAATTTTGGAAGAGGTTGTCAACAAAAATGCAGTTGCCCACGATAGTTCTACTTCGAGCTTACTTCGATACTATCAAAGTTAACATTTTGTTGAGAAATCTATAAGACCTTTTTTATATCGCTGCCTGTATTTTCTCTAAATTTGTAAAACAAACATTAATAAACATGAAAAACTTTTTATTTATATTCCTTCTGGCGTGTACACAAGTCATGGCACAAGGATTGACTAGCTCTTCTGTCGGAGGGCGTGTGTTGGACGACCAGAGTGAAGCTCTTATCGGCTCAACAATTGTTGTTACTCACCAACCGACTGGTTCGGTTTATGGTGCAACTACTGATTTCGATGGGTACTATCGTGTGTCTGGCTTACGCCCAGGTGGACCATATACCGTAGAAATAAGCTATGTTGGTTTTAATCAATATACTCAGGAAGATTTGTACTTACAACTTGGTGTTAGTGAACAAATCAATACAAGCTTAACATCATCGATGAGTGAGCTTGATGAGGTCGTTGTTTCTGCTAGTCAGTTTAGTAACAAAACTGGTGCTGAAAACACGATTAATCGTCGCATGATTGATGCGTTACCACAAGCCTCCAGATCGATTGCTGACTTTGTTCGTGTTTCTCCTTTTGCACAAATTTCTGAAGGTAGTGACGGATTTTCTGTTTCCTTAGCAGGTATGAATAATCGTTACAATGCGATTTATATTGATGGTGCTGTAAACAACGATGTGTTTGGACTTGCGGGTTCAGGTACCAATGGAGGACAGACTGGTGTGAATCCATTTTCGGTGGATGCCATTGAGTCGTTTCAAGTTCAAGTTGCTCCCTATGATGTAAAAGTGGGTGGTTTTGCCGGTGGTACGATCAATGCGGTTTCCCGTTCAGGTACAAATGAATTTGAAGCATCTTCTTACTACTTCTACCGCAATCAAAACTTAGCAGGAAAAACACCTTCCATTTTGACTGGCGAAGGAGAAGAAAGAGAAAAATTACCAGATTTCAACGCACAAACCTATGGGATTCGACTTGGCGGTGCTTTGATTGAAAATGAGTTATTTTACTTTATCAATTATGAGCGTCAAGAAGATGAGACGCCAGCGCCATTTAACTTTAGTAATTACAGAGGGAATTCAACTGCCGCTGATTTGGATAATCTAGCAAACTTTGTTAGCACAACATATGGATATGATGTTGGTGCATACGACGACAATCCAACAGTACTTAATTCCGACAAAGTGACTTTAAAGTTGGATTGGAATGCTGATGAGAAAAACAAGCTTTCTCTTTCTGCACGTTATGTAGATGCTTACAATATTGAAGGCGCGAGTTCAAGCCCTAGTACAATTAACTTTTATGGCACCTCTGAGCAGTTTGAAAGTCAAACGACTGCCTTGTCTTTAAAGTGGGATCATCAAGGAACGAATTTTTCAAACAGTTTTGTATTGGGTTACACCTCCGTACGTGATGACCGAAATCCATACAACAACTCTAAGTTTCCAAAAGTTAAAATCGAAGATGATTCAGGAAGTATCCGTTTTGGGTCTGAGCAATATTCAACAGGTAACATCCTGAACCAAGACGTGTTTACCATAACCAACAATCTCGAAATCTATAAGGGAAAACACACCATTACCTTGGGTACGCACAACGAGTTTTCTAAAGCGATGAATGTTTTCTTTCCCAACAACTTTGGGTACTATACATTTAAAGACGATCCCGCTAATGGCGTGGCATCAGGTTTACAAGATTTTCTAGATGGTAACCCTGCAGGGCAGTACGAAAAAGGATATTCACTTCTAGGTGGAATTGGAGATGATTCACAAGGCTCAGCTCAGCCAGAGCTCGCGCAATTGGGAATGTACATTCAAGATGATATCCAAGTGAATAGCCGATTG
>VMHT01174485.1_pt1 | contig 23800 bp, 27 predicted proteins | sample 4693611 | NCBI WGS metagenome assembly VMHT01 (sample SAMN12280063, study PRJNA550983) | marine metagenome | isolation source: seawater sampled from same location over 5 years 0.02-0.2 micron viral filtrate | place: USA: collected off the coast of southern California halfway between the port... ...
AGGAGACTGCGAATGTAGGGTCGGAAAATCAAGCAGTCAATATGGATTTAAATTCGGAAGATTTTTCTTTGGGGTCATTAGATCAAAATAATTTTAAGCCTTTTGATCCAAAAGCCCATATAAATAAACCAACTGGTTTTGGTACTAAAGATCCACTTGTATTGGATAATATAAAAGTTGAAGAAAATATTAAAAAAGCTAAAAATAAGCATGATGATAGGCTTATTAACAAGAAAGGTTTTGATTATGATGATATAGCTAAAAAAATACATTCTGACCCTGAAAAATATAAAGGTTTACTTTCAGCCACACAAGACCCTAAGGCTTTATTAAATAGAAATAAACTACTAGAAGAATTAATACCTGGCTTTTCTGAAGTTTCTAATCCGTATTTACTAAAAATGATTGAGCATGCAGGTATGGGCACAATGACGGAGGATGAAAAGTTGGTTTTAAGTGGTGCTAAAGTACACCCCATGACTCAACACGTGGCCTCTTCACTTAGTAATACTAAACATAATTTTCGAGATGATGACCATAACTTATATACTGAACCTTACTCTAGAGTAAAGTTTGACGGTGCAGGTGCGGTCCATACACTTGCTGGGGCTGTAGGGGAATATGTTATGGGCTCAAAACCATACATTTTTGGTGAAGAAAATTTAAAGGAAGTTGGGGATGGTGATCGTTTTGTTGTTACATATGGTGATGATCCGAATATGATCATGCAAAATCATAAATATAATACTAGAAGTTTTAATATAAATAAACTTAGAGCAATTTACGATGAGATAATAAGCAGCCAAGAGTATGTACAAGACGGGGAGAAAGCTGGAGGTGAAGAAAAACATATAGAAAATGTTATACAAAAAGGTATTCAATTTTTTAGCGGTGATGATAAAGAATTTGCAGAATTATCAAGAAAGGTTCTTGATAGCGGTGATCCAGAGGCAATACAAGCATTAAAAAACAATCCTACTTACCAAGATTATATAGATGGTAATGTTAAGCAGTTATATGAAATATCAGGGCCTAATAAAGGTAATATAGTTTCTATGGATCAAGCCACAGGCGAAGCTAAGGAAGTGTTGGAACAAGCACAGGAGTTAACAGAAAGCATGGAAACTGATGAATTAGACGCGGGATTAGCAAAAGCTTTTTCTAATCTTAAGGCTATAGCTAAAGATGCACATTTGGAAATACAAAATAAAGGCGAAGGGAATTTTAAAAATCAAACATTTAAATATCCAGGCCAAAAGTATTTATCTAGCATACTGGATTTTGCTGGAAATGACTCAAACTTTCATGCAGACTTAAGAAATTTAAAAGGAATTTTTGAGGATGATGATATCCCTACCAATATAACTACTATATCTGGTACAACACCCGAGGCAAATAGATTTAATAATGCTTTAAAAGAATATTTAGCGTTTAATAAAGCGGTTACTATGAACATCGACCCTATGGAGAAAAGAACAAAAAAGGTTCTTGGCATGGAGTTTGATGTGACTAGAGATACATTTATGGGTGGTGTTGTAGATAACGTAGGAAGAAGATTAAGCCTTAATGAAGGGTTAGAAAGCAAACAGCAAGCAGTGCAATTTTTTGATGCGGCTATACATAAAAATACTAATTTAAAATATGTGGACCCGAAAAAAGCAAATGAAAGGCTATACGAAGGATTTGGAAATGCCAGATATATTGGTGATGGCTTCGTTGATTTAGGTATGTTTGCAGCTGAAATATATGCTTTAAGAAAAGTTTCTGGTAATGCTATTTCAAAAGGATTAAATAAAGTTGATAAAGCTTTAAAGGGAGGTATATTATACAGTAATCGTATTACTAGAGGTGCAACTAAATTTACTTTAGGTGCAGTTGATGAAGCAGCTTTATTTACAGGTTTGACATTATTAAAAGGTGGAGACAGAGAAGAAGTAAAATCTAGTGTATTATTTGGTGGAGCGCTTGGTGGCAGTAATAAATTCGCAGCTGGATTAATGAAAAGATTAATGACTCCAGGTGGCTTTTTTAGTAAAGCAACACATAATTTAATGCAATATAATTCAGGAGCAGCTGTTATTGAAGGGACTATTGGAGCAGCATCGGGTTCTTCTGTTTATCACTTTGCCCAATTTTTAACAGATAATGAAGAATTTCAAAAACTTTTAGAAGTTGATAAAGATGACCCTAATTACTCTGATTATTATGGCCAAAAGTTATTAGAAAGCTGGAGTGCTGAATTTGTTAAAATGGCACTGCTTAACGGTTCCAAAGGAATTACCCCTAAAGGTTTTAGGAATACTTACCATAGCATGCGTGAAGATATGCTTAGAATGAAAGGTAGAGATGCCAGATCAGAACAAGCAGCTGAATCTTTTAACATTGATCATAATAGAATTGATAATTTTGCTAGTAAAGATAAAAGATATAAACAAAATCCTTTAGAAAAAGATATTAATAAAGCTTATCAAAATAAAATTAATGAAATTGAATCAAACCAAAAAAATGGTAAAATTACAGAAGAGCAGGCAAATGAGCAAATAAATAAAGCTAGAACAGATAAAATAATTTTAGAAAATAAATTAGCTATAATTACTTCTAAAAAAATAATAGAATCTGAAAGTGGTAAAGATGGGAATGGGCATTACTTTAAAAATGAAATGGAGGCGTCTACTGTAGGTAACAAATTATTAGCTGGTGAAAAATTAACAGAACATGAAAGCAGACAATTCTCAAATGTAAACCCAGCTTATGTTTTAAACTCTATGGGATCTAAAGGTAGAAAATTAGCTGAAGGTAAGGAGTTTAGAGATCACATGCAGGGCCAACTAAAAAAACATGAGCAAATACAAAAGTTTTTAAATAATAGTGAATATAAGACTGATTTTAATGCTAAAGAAGAAAGAGAACAAGCATACGAGCATTTATCTAAAATGTGGGAAAATGCTTCTAGACAGAATGAATTAAAATTTAAAGGTGAAAAAACCGAAGGTGAAAAAGAGGAGTTAAAACAATTAGAAGAAAAATATAAAGATTTAAACGAAGGAGAAAGCTATAAGAAAATTCAAAAAACATTAGAAGCATATAACAATAAAAGATATCAAGAAGATATTGCTTCTGCAAGAGAAATATTAAAAGTTACTGGGCAAGCAAAAGGGCTTAAGCAAGCTAGAACAGAAAGAGAATTCCAAGAGTTATATAATTCATCAGGTTTAAAATCTAGAGATGTTAGGGGTACATTGGCTTTTTATAATCCAAATACCCAAAAAATGATTATAAATAAAAACCTGGCTTTAAAAACAAGAACAATAACTACAGGTAAACACGAGGTATTACACCATGTTTTAAGAGATGTTTTAAAAGATGATAAAGGTAAAGTAACTAAAGAAGGTATTAAAATAATTGATGACGTATTAGATAAATTAACCCCTGAGCAAAGAAAAATTGTTCAAGAAAGAATAGATAAAAATTATAGATATGATGAAAAGGGGAAAGAGCTAGCAAAAGAAGATTATTATGAGGAGCACTTAACTACTTTATCTGAATCTATAGCTAATGGGGAGATTAAATTTAGCGAAAAGGTTGGAAATTCTTTATTAGATTTTATTCCTGGGATGAAAAAGAAAGGATTTGAAAATCTTGAAGTTGGTGTTGGAACTGGTGAGCAATTATTTAATTTAATAAAAAGTTATTCTAAAAATGAAACCTTAGGTATTGAAGCGGCTAAAGCAATATCAAAAGACGCACCTACAAAAGGTCTTAAAGGTAAAGGTAAAGATTCTAGAAGTTTTAAAATGGAATTAGAATCAGATAAGAAAACGGGCGTAGCAAAATTAAAAGCTAAGATACAGGAAAACAGAGATATGGGGCCTGGTAATCAAATAATGAATAGAAATATTGAGCAAGGCTTTAAAGAACAAATAAAAAGAGTTGAAAATTTAGAAACTCAATTTACTGCTGCCGAACTAAGAGCTAAAATTAAAAAAGCAAAAGGGCAAAAGAAAGAAGATTTAGAATTAGCATTACAAGAAAAATTTAGAGGATTTGAAAAAGAAGTTGAATTAGCAAAATTAAATATTGAAACTGGTGAAGCTAAATTTTCTGAAAAAGATTTTGATGGAAAAATAAGTTATGAAGCAATTGAAAAAGAAGGTTTAAAATTAGACAAAACTTCAGACAATGCTTTTATAGTAGCTTATAATAAAAACTTTGCAAAAGAAACTATGCGAAGGCTTAAAAATGTAAAACTTGACGCTGATTTTCAAAAAAATAAAGAAGCTAAACAAGAAATTGCTGATGAGTTTATTTTAAATGATGGAAGGGGTTTAGTAGGGTTATTGAAAAAATATGACCCTGCTATAAATAAGAGCGTGATGGGTTATTTAAATTCTTTTGTACCCGGAACAGGAAGAAGCTTATTTGATGTTAGGCTTCAAGAGTTTTACGAAAAAGATCCTAGATATAATAGAATAATACAATCTACAACAAACGAGAATGTTCAAAGAAAACTTGAAAGAAAAGAAAATAATGATGATATTATTAATAAAAGCTTTGAAAATAAAAACTTAGTAGATAAGGTTTCTAACGGAACTCCTTCTATAGTACAAAGAAATCTTAAAGTAAATGGTAAAGCTATATTAGATGCTGGCACACAATTAAGACAAAAGTTTGTTGATAAAGCATTAGATATTGCTCAAAAATTAAAAGAAGAGGGTATCGCCCCAGAACATAAAGATTTTAGGAATAGATTTGGTAAAGAAGTGTTTAAGGATACAAAATTGTTTGAAGAATTTAAGAAAGAAATTGGGGCTACAAAATATGATAATTTCCTTGGTGAAATAATGGATGGTATTTTGAAAAACCCTAAAGGATTAAATTTAGCATTTTTTGTACAATCAGAAAAGTTTTATTCTAAAACAGGTAGAGAACCAATGTTTGTTAGGAAAGAAGCAGATAACAATAAAACATCTAAATACTTAAAGAAAGGTAGAGGTGGATATACAACAGAAAACCCAGCAGCTCAAAACTATAGTAAAGCAACAACTAAAGAAATGATGGAGCTTGCTATTAAAGATGGTAAAGCAAGTTATACTGAAAATTTAGCTAATGGTGTTTTTGTATATGAAAGACTAAGTACTAGACGTAGATCTAATAAAGAAATAAAAGATTATTTTAAAGTTCCTAATACAAAAGAAAAATTACTTGAAACATTGTATACTCAAGCTTTGACGGACGCAATGATTGGTAACGCTAAAAAACCTATATTTACAAAAGAACAAAAAGATATAACTGCTAGAAAATTCCAAAAGGAATTTGATGTTTATTTTTCTAAAAATTCAGAGGGTGTTAAATTAAGAGAAAGTGGTTTTGGTCCAAAAGGATTTTTTGCAGACTCAAAAGAACAAGTAAATGAACATTTCCAACTTATTGAAGGTGCTCCACTAGAAAAATTGCCTTTTTTGTTTGATTTATATTCATCTGGCAATTTAGTAACTTGGGGAGCTAAAGCGGTTGATTTAAGAAGTTCAGGAACAAAAGTTGTTAATTTACCAAAAGGATCTTTCTTTGTTATAGGAAAAGACTTAACGGGCAAAAGAAAAACAGAAAATCAAAAAATGCTTGAGCATGGTTGGACTGTTGATATTTCTGGTGCAAAAGTAGGAAATAAACAAATAAATATATTTCAACAAAGAATACTTAGTAAACTAGGTAAAGACGCTCCTCAAAGTGCCGCAATGAAGCATGGAAATTCTAAGCCTTCTATAAAAACAAAAGAAACTATAAACAATTTTGTTAAAAGAATAACTAAAGATCACGTAAAAAATGAGCCTTTAACTAAAGAAGCCATTAGAGAGTATATAAATAATGTTGTTGAATTATTAAAAATTGAACCAAGAGCAACATGGGATTTAATATATAATCAAAATGCTAGTGGAGGTTTAAATAGACAATTAGCGAAAGCAACTCACTATGAACTAGGTATTAAAAAAGGTGGTGGAGGAAATAGATTTGAGCATGTCCTACAAAATGGCGAGTTCAATGTAATGATTAAAGATATCGCCGAGGCTAAAGATGCTGCAGCTAAAAAGCAAATGACTGAATGGCTTGCAAAAAACTATAGACAATATATATTAACAAAAGAAAGTGAAAAAATAGTTGATGATAAATACATTTTAGCAGACGGCACAGTTTGGGAAGCAAAATCAAAATTACATCCAGCAATTAGAAAAGCATGGGATAGAGTTAAGAATGGTGAAAAAGAGGTTAAAATACCAAGTGCAGACGCAAGATTGTTTAATGAATATTTTGGTAATAAGTTTATTAATCCTTATGCTATAAAAAATGGTAATGGTATTTCTAAAGCAAAAGAATATGGTTTTGACGTTCCCCAAAAGGTTTGGAAAAATAATATAAATGTTCAAAGAAATGCTGCCAACCTTATAGGTGATGTAATAGTTGGTAAAATAACAAAAGCAGAAGCTTTAAAAAGATTTAATAAAACCTTACCAATAGCTAAACCTCAAGCTAAAATGGCGCTTAAATATTCTAAAGGTAAAACAACAGATATATTAGAGGTTATTGAAAAAGGCGAAGCAGGAAATAAAGAAGCGAGAGAAGTACAATCTGCTAGATTTTCGAAACAAGATATTTCAAAAGAGTTTAATGGCTATTTAGAAAAATCAACTGGTATTAAAAAAGAATCTGTATTTGGTGCCGCAACCGCAATGGCTAGGGGTAAAAGAGCTAAAATAGATTTTGGTGATTATTTCATACCTGTAGGTGCTGAAGATTTCGCGGGGTTAATGCATAAAACATTAGCTAAAGGCAAAGCTGGTGAAAAACAATTAGAATTTTACGATAAAGTATTATATGAGCCATATAATAAGGCTGTAGAAGGAATGACTAATGAAGCAATGGCATTAAAAAATGATTTTAAAGCAATAAAAAAGAAACTGACTGCTGTTCCTAAAACCTTAAAAGAATATACAGAAGGCGGTGTATTTACAAAAGAACAAGCAGTAAGAGTATATATGTGGAATAAGCTTGGATATGAAATTCCAGGTATAAGCAAAAAAGTTAAAAGCGAATTATTAAAAGAAGTTGATAAAAATGCTGACTTGCATACATTTGCTAATGAAATAGTAAAAATTACAAAAGGTGATGGTTACGCAAAACCTAAAGAAAGTTGGGTTGCGGGTAATATTGCGATGGACATGGTTGATTTAGTAAATGGTGCCAAAAGAACAAAACACTTAGAAGTTTGGCAAAACAATGCGGATCAATTATTTAATAAAGAAAATTTACTTAAGCTAGAAGCCGCTTATGGCCCTAAATATGTTAAGACTCTAAAAAGAACTTTAGAAAGAATGAAAACTGGCTCAAATAGAAAATGGGGTGGTAATGAAACAATAGAAAAATGGAATGACTGGGTTAATGGTTCAGTTGGTGCTATTATGTTTTTAAACACTAGATCAGCAGTTCTACAAACAATATCCAATATAAACTATATAAACTTTTCAGATAATAACCCATTACAAGCAGCAAAAGCTTTTGGAAATCAAAAACAATATTGGAAAGACTTTAATACTTTATTTAATTCACAATACTTACAAAGTAGACGTGGAGGTAATAAAATAAATGTAAACGAAAGTGAATTAGCATTAGCACAAGAAAAGGGCGGTGTTCAAGGCGTTATAGCTTTAATGCTTAATAAAGGATTTGTGTTAACAAGAATGGCTGATAGTTTTGCAATTTCAACAGGTGGTGCTTCCATGTACAGAAATAGATTAAACAGATATAAAAAAGAAGGATTGTCTGAAAAAGAAGCGGAGAAAAAAGCATTCCGTGATTTTATGAAAATTACAGAAGAAACGCAACAGTCTAGTAGACCAGACAGAATATCTGAACAACAAGCTGGTAATTTAGGTAGATTTATGTTAGCATTTGCTAATACACCAATGCAGTATAATAGAATTATTAAAAGAAATTTACAAGATTTAATAGCCCGTAGGGGTGATCCTAAAGAAAAACTTACTAAGATTACTTATTACGGGATGATTCAAAACCTTATATTTAATGCTTTACAAAAAGCATTATTTGTATCTGCATTTTCAGATGAAGAAGATGACGCTCAACAACAAAGAAATGTGAATATTGGGGAAGGTATGTTAGATTCATTACTAAGAGGATCTGGTTTAATAGGTAATGCAACAGTAGCTGTTAAAAATGTTGCTAAAGCAGTAATAACTGGAGCTAATGAACCAGCCTTACAGGCATTATCTGTTTCACCTCCTTTACATACAAAAATTAAAAAGCTAAGAGGTGCAGATTATTTAAGAAAGAAAGTTACTAAAGAAAACATGTTTGAACCTACCCTAGATAATCCTGCTTTAAATGCTGGTGCACAATTCAGCTCAGCCGTATTTAACTTCCCGTTAGATAGGGCTATAAGAAAAGCACAAAATATGGAAGCAGCGATGGGTGAAGAAGCTGAATATTGGCAAAAAGTAGCATTAGCTTTAGGATGGGGTGAATGGGAATTAGGAATGCAAGAAGAGGATAAATCTAAAAAGAAAAGAAAAAAGAAAGTTAAAAGATATGCCGCGGGCACTTTTAAATAGTTAAAAATACAGAAAAATAGGTAATTACATATAGTATACAAAGTTAACTTATGGCAACAGAAATATCAGAAAAAACTCAATTAAAATTAGATTTAAAAACGATTGGAATAATTGTAGCAGGGGCGATCTCTTTAGCCAGCATGTATTTTGTAATGGCTGCTGACATAGAGCAAGCTAAACTTTTACCAAAAGCACCTGTTAGTGAAGTTGAGTTTAAATACAAAGACGAAATGATTCGTAAAACTATAGAGCTCACACAAAAAGATGTTGAAACTATAAAAACAGATGTGGAATCTATGAAGGGTACATTGGAAAAATTAGATGAACGTTTATATGATCTCCAAAGAAGATAATTATGAAATATTTAAAATTATTATTACTATTATTCACTTTAACAGGTTATTCACAATATAAAGATGGAATATCTGTTGTTCAATTTAGTGCAGAATTTGTAAAAGATAATGAAATATCCCTAAAAAAATTTGATGATCATAATATTCATTCTTTTTATTTAAGTAAACATAGTGGTCATTTTACTAATGAGAGTATAGTATATATACCAACAGTTATGTTATTTCATAACGGTAAACAATTATTAAAAATAGAATCAGGTGTAACTTTAAAATTACCTGAAAATACAGTAGAAAGGATAGAAGAAGCTATAGACGAGATACTATCCGACAAATTTTAACAATGAAATCTAAAGGATTAGGAGACGATATTGAAAGACTAACTACAGCAACTGGATTAAAGAAAGTTGTAGATAAAATAAGTGAAGTTACAGGTGTATCTTGTGGCTGTCAAAAACGTAAAGAAGCATTAAACAGGATATTCCCAAAATAAAAACTATGAAAAACCTATTATTAGCATTTTGTTTGTTAATTTCATTTAATTCAAATAGCCAATTTTTAAAAGAGGTATATAAAGACTTTTTAAAATATGGTACGTTTTATGTTGCTGGTGACGCGTCAAATGCGTACGAACAAACATATAAAGATTACTTTGTAGAAAGACCAGCAGACGGAGATTTGTATGGTATACCAAGAGTAATTGACGTAACTGATTACTACCCAATGGATTATAGGGTTGGTTTAGGTTTTAGAAAATTAGCTAGATTTGATTATGAAGTAAAAGCTAAAGAATACTATGACGGAACTGAAAATAATAAATCATTATCAGCACCAACATCATCAGTTAAAGGGTTAGAATATTTATTCCATTATGAAAAAGAAAGAGAACGTGGGGAAGAATTTTTTAATTCTAGATTCTTTATAAGACATGTAGGTGATTACCATATAGTTAAATTAGAGCAAAGAGAACAAGGTAATGTTGGATTTAAATACCAATCAGCTGAAGTAAGAGGTAGACTACCTATTGGTAAAAAATTTAGTTTATCAGCTGGAGCGATATATAGAACACATCAAACGCCTTATGGATATAATCCAATTGAAATATGGTTAAATGAAACAGCACAATACACTAATCCTAACACGGGAGAGATTATAGAATATCCTGCTAATCCATGGTATAGTCTTGGATATGAATATGGATATAGTGATAATTTTACAAAGTATACTGATATAAATACAGGTGAAGAAAGATACGACTGGATATGGAAAGATAGTGATGGGCAAGTTGTTGCTTGGAGTGATAAAGATTTTCGTGATGAAATATTTGGTGGATTAATGAATTTATACAATAGAGAACAATGGGATTTATTAGATCCTTTCGGTGAAATTGCACCGGTTGTAGGATTTGATTTTTATCATTATAGATCAAACTTTTGGCTTCACGCATATGGCAACTATATACTACCTTACCATAAATATATTACTGGTGATGAAAACGTAAGTTATTTAAATCGTAATAATTGGGGTAAAGGTGGTTTAATAGAAGGTGCTGAAGGAGAACAATGGGATGATTACCAAGCTGGAATAATATTTGGCTGGAAATTAAGCAAATCAATAGGAATATTTGCTGAAGGAGAATATACTAAATTCTGGGATTCAGAAATTTATAATTCTTCCGTAGGCATAAACTTTACATTTAGATAAAATATGGCAACAAAATTAGGAGAAGATACTCAAGTACAACTAGACCTGAAAACAATTGGAATGATTGTTGGAGGAGCAATAGCTTTAGCGAGTATGTGGTTTACTTTGCAAGGGGAAATTAAAGATTTGCAAAATCAAGTAGCCCCTGAAGAATTTGTAAAACAGATGGAATTTAAATTAAAAGACGAATTAATTCGTTCGACAATTATACAAATTGAAGCATCCACAAACTTACTAAAAGAAGATATAAAAGAAAATAGAGAGGAAATTAAAAAGAATTCAGATAAATTATATGAAATAACAAAAAGATGAAAAATTTAATTACAATTATATTAGTGTTGTTTGCTTTTATAGCGACAGCACAAGATTACACTTTAATGCACATAAATGCAAAATGGAACCAATCAAATAATTTTGATTTAAGAGGTATTAAAGAAGCCAAAGTGCAATATGCACTATTAGAGGACCAAGCGCCCTCTTTAAGAGCACAAATAAAATCTGTTCCACTAATTATATTACTTGATAAAGCTGGTAAACCTAGAGGTCAGTGGACAGCAGATTTGACTTTTAAAATCACGGCAACAAAAGATGAAATCCAAGATAGAATTTATTTCTTGTTATCTAAAGATTAATAAATGAAAAACATAAGCGAACACGTTACATACAAGGAAGGTGTGTATAGCATCACTGCTTTGCGTTTAGGTTTAAATAATGATCCTACAAAGAATCATTTAACAAACATGGAGCTTTTAGCAGAAAAAGTATTTGAACCTCTTAGAAAGGCCGTAAATGGCCCTATAAAGATAAATTCATTCTATCGCGGAGGCGAATTAAATAAAGCGATCGGCGGGTCGCCCAATTCACAACATTGCAAAGGACAAGCAATTGATATTGATGATGTATATGGATATATGAGTAACGCAGATATGTTTGAATACATAAGAAAAAATTTATCGTTCGACCAGATGATATGGGAATTTGGAAATTCTGATAACCCAGATTGGGTACATGTCAGTTATGTGAATGAGGAAAACAACAGAAACAGATGCCTATTAGCTTATAAAGACGAAGATAATAGAACAAAATATAAAACAATATAACTATGCCAAGAATTCATACAGTCGCAGCAGATGGTACAATAACATCGCAGGACAAACTAATCGGATCAGATGGTGCACAAAACGCGGACTTTGTTACTAGAAACTACACTGTAGGTGGTATAACAGATTTCATTATCGGAGGTGCTCATCATGGAAAATTCATAACACTAACAACAACAGGAAATGCAACTATCGGCGGAAACGTTACTATCGCGGGTAATATAACAGTCGGTGATGCAGATACAGATACAATATCATTTGCAGCAGATGTAATTTCTAATATAATACCAGATGTAACAAACACATACGATATAGGTAGTTCAACAAAAGAATGGAAAGATATACATTTGTCTGGTTCTGCAAGAGCTGGTGGTATATGGTTAGATGGTACTTTAAATGAAATTTCAGGTGTTACAAATATGTACGCTCAAAAATATTTTGATAGTCAAGATAGTACTTATTTCTTAGATCCTTCTGGTAGTATATCAGCAAAATTCAAAGGTAATATACAATTAGGCGTTGGAACTGGTAGTGGAGAAAATAGTTCAGAGATAACTGCATATGGTGATTTAAAATTAAAAGCCGACAGTGACAATGATGGTAACTACACACGTGGAGAAGAAATATTTAGAGCTCGTGGTGGTAATGATGGAGGTACTAATATTGATATTAATAAAAGTCAATATGACCTTAATGCCGCCGCTATACCTAGCAATGCATTTGAAACCATTCAAGTTGGAGATGTTATTCATGGTCTTGGGGGTGGAACCAATCATACAACCATAACTAGTGCTACTATAAGTTCTATTACTGGTTGGACAAACTCTTCGGATGAACTAATTCAAGCTGCTGTTGCAAATCCTCCAGAAGCAGCCACTAAGTTAACGTTAGTAATGAATACTTCAATATCATATTCTAATAACGCATATCTTACAATTTTACCTTCAGGTTCTACATTTAATGAAGGCAATTCTCGTAATATAAAATTCTATTCAGGCGCTACAGAGGTTGCAAAAATTGATAAAGACGGTAAGTTAACTATTAGTGGAATAGATGTAGGCTCAGGTGCTATAACAACTACTGGCGCTTTTAATGCTGGTAGCATAACTACTTCTGGTAACATAGTTGCAACTGGAACTATAGTGGCTAATAACACAGATACTATAAACGGTATTAATATAAATAATAGTAATCAAGAAATGTCTGGTATTGGAGAAATTTATGCTAATAAATATTTCGATGGCCAAGACGCTAATTACTATCTAGATCCTGGACACGCAGGTGTATCAATAAAAGTTGCTGGTAAAATAGAGGCTAATAATACTGATACTATAAATGGAATTAACATAAACAGTTCTAACCAAGAAATATCAGGTATTAGTGAAATATATGCTCATAAATTTATTGATTCACAAACTGGTACTCATTATTTAGATCCAGGTAATAGTACATTATCATTAGTTACTGCAGGTAAAGCAACAATTGGTGCATTTACAATACCTAAAACAATTGGTAGTGCAGGCCAAGTATTAAAAGTACCCTCTTCTGGTTCTGAATTAGAATGGTCAAATGATTTACAGTCTACAGCTAGTGCTTCAGTAGGTGGAGGTTCAAATACTGTTCCATCTTCTGCTGATGATTTTGTTGTTAATATAAATTCAGTTAATGGTGGTATGACTGTCGTAACTCAAGACGGTACCAATGCTGGTAACGGACCTGAATTTAGATTAGCAACTCATACACAACAAAATGCTTATATATTAGATTATGATGAAGCTACGGAAAATGTAAGGATGCAAAGACATGGAGCTTACTTCTTAAAAGCAGGAGCAACTGAAGTTAATATTTTTGGTAAGTTACGTGTAGGGAATGGAGACGAAACCGCAGAGAGTTCATCTGACGCGTTGATAGTTAATGAAGGAGCTTCTAATACCGGTATGAGTATACTAAATGGAGGTGATGCCTCAACGGGTTATTCAAGATTAACTCTTGGTAGAGATGGAGATACAGATGCTTATCATATTAACTACGGAAATTCTGCAGATTCATTTGAAATTAGAAAGGACGGTAATTTAGTTGTTAAAATTGCTCCTAATGGGCCAAGTAATGCTGTAATGGTTGATATTGGATACTTATTAAAATTAGGTAGTGTTTCAACATTTGCAGATGATACTGCTGCAGGAACAGGGGGATTAACTAGCGGAATGGTATATAAGAAAAGTGACGGAACTTTAATGATTAAATCTTAATATGAAACTATGGAAAATTGCCCTTTTTGTACTCATTGTGGTTGTCACTAGTTGTGCAACCTACAATACAAAACCTAAAATACAAATTACGCACGTTTTAGCTGTCACAGAACAAGGTGATACGCTAAGATTACCTATTAATATGATTAAACCAAACGTTTATTATAACGTCATATCGTATCCTAATAGATACTACGGTGGTTGGTATAATAATTATTATCAACCAGATTATAGAAATTATAAACCTATATATGCTCCTAGCAAAGGATCAAGTGGGTCATCAAATAACAATAACAGCAATAACAAAATTGTTCCAAGAGATAATCCAGACAAAAGACCATCTGGAGAAGTATTATTAAAAGGTAAAAAATAAATTATGAAAAAAGTAACTAAAGGACAATTTTTATTACAGTTAGCGGTAATAAGCCTAGCGGCAGTAATTATATTTTTAATATTTTAAAATAATTAAATTATGGCAAAAAAAAGAAAAAAAGCACCCAGCTGTTGGAAAGGCTATAAAGCTGTAGGTAAAAAGAAATCACCTAGCGGTAAGAAAACTAAAGGTGGTAAGTTTAAAATGGTAAACAACTGTGTTAAGAAATAATGGCTATACGTAAAACTACTAAAGGAAAAGGTCGTAACTTTCGTACAACAAAAGAAGGTGCAGGTATGACTAAAAAAGGTGTAAGAGCTTATAGGAAGAAAAACCCTGGAAGTAAATTAAAAACTGCAGTTACTGGTAAAGTTAAACCGGGAAGTAAAGCTGCTAAAAGAAGAAAATCATTCTGCGCTAGATCAAAAGGCTGGACCGGTGAAAGAGGCAAAGCCGCTAGACGTAGATGGAGATGTTAACATTATGAAAAAAATTATAGTATTAATGGTATTAATATTCAGTTTGAATATAAATGCACAACAAAGACAAAGACAACCTAAAGATAAATGTATAAGTACATCAATAATTGAGAATAGAGAAAATGTATTTGTTACTAAAAAGAACAAATGTACTAATACTAAAACTACAAAAGTCTACACTATAGAAGAGTGGAAAAAGTTGTTAGAAAAAAGAAGGAAAGAAGCACTTAAAAGAAGAAAGAAATAAGTGAAGTTTTTTGATTTAAATAATAATGGGAAGTATGATTGGTGGGAATATATCCTACCAATTTTATTATTACTATGTATTGAAGTTATTGCTGAGCTTTTGGCAAAATTTTTGATATCTTAGAATATCTAGGAGCTGTTTTCATAATCTTTAATCCATTCATCCAGCCAGTGTAAGGTACTTCGCCTGCTTTCAAATCACTGAGCATATGCCAATTTATAATACCTCTTCTTTTAAGAGAGCTCATATATTGTTGTTCCATATCTTTATCGTGTGCTGGTCTATCTAACACATATACTGGTAGATGCCAACTATGAGGATTACAATTACTTACTTTGCCACGTTTATCACGTGGTCTTTTATTTATAGTTTTAGCAAAGAAATCAAAACCTATAAGATCAATACTTTTGTATGTCTTTATTTTATCAATAAACCATACAATACTTATAAATCCTGCACTAGGTCTGTAATCATTCACACCTAATAAATCTTTATCAAACTCTTTCATTATACTTACCAACTCATCATCAGAATACATCTCTGTATATTTGGGAAAATCTTTTGGTAATCTTTCCTCCAATATCCAATCCTTCAACATTAAATTACCTCTACATCTATTAATTAGAATTTCAGTATTTTTAAATTTACCTGATTCAAATTCTTCCTTAACGCTATTATATGATGGGGCTCTAAATTGACCAGTTATCCATATGTCACATTTAGTCCCTAAAGACTGTTCTTGTAACTCATTAGCCTCAATAGCTCTTCCAAATCTGACTACAATATCATAACTGTCAATAAACTCTGCGAGTTTATGATTCATAATCTCTACAGAGTTACCGACAAATATAATACGTTTATCTTTTACAAACTGTTGTATACTCTCCACCATTCTTCAGAAGCTTCTGCATCTCTATGGTCATCAAACCAAGGTCCGCCGTTTGTATAATGTAATGCTTTAGCACCTTTTAAATCATAATGTCCAACTAAACAATTATATTTTTTAGGTATTGAACCTATATTATCTTCATGTATAAAATGAAATTCGTGTAGTTGTGCTGGTGTTGCTTTATCTAAATATTCTTTTGATAATTTCTTTTCAAATTCATTACATCTAAATAACATTAAACTAGACCAGTTCTTTTTTGGGTATGATTTATTTTTTACACCGTCCATTTTATTTGCTTCAGCTTCATAGTCATCATGCTTAACAACTGCCATAGGCTGCATTTGATTTACATACCTTCTTATTACTCTTGGATCGCCTTTCCATAAAAAATCATTATCACAAAACATTGCTATCCCTCTGTAATTACATAAAAGAGGCACATAAAATCTTGTGAAAGAAAATTCAGTTGATTCCCCTTCTACATCTTCCCTGCCATACAAGCCTGATTCTTTTAATTTATCTTTGTTTAGCCAAGTTATATCTGCGTCTGGCCAGTAATTTCTAATAGATTTTTCGCAAACTTTTGTTGCGTCTTTAAATCTTGAGTCGTGTCCTATAAATATTCTCATGTTATATTTTTTTACCTGATGTTCTTCTGTTAATATCGTCGTGATTAAATTCAGCCCAATATAACTCAAAAGCTACACCGTCTTTTAATCCTTCAAATTGATGGAACTTACCGGGTTTTACCATAGTAAAATCACCAGCTTTTAATATTGTTTCGTCTACAAGACCTTGATCATCTTGCCATACTCTTATAAGCATTTCACCGGATTCAACGAAAAATCCGTTCCATTTATATTTATGTTCATGTTCTGAACATTTAAATCCTTTATTGTATTCTATTCTGTGGAATTCTAATACACCATTTTTGTGTATCATTTCTGTTGCACCCCAAACTTTTCCTGCTTTCATAATTTATTAAAATAAGGTTTAGACCAATTGGCTTTATTCATGAGTCTAGCTCGACTCTTTGGTTTTTGTTTTTGTTCTGGTTCCCAATTAATCCAAACGGGTCTTTTGTTTTGTTTATTTGTAGTTACTTTAAATTTTTCAATTGATTGGTTTTCTTTATTCTTAAAGTGTATACTAATTAATATTCTAGGCCCAATAGTATCAACTTTATGATATTGGTATTGTGGTATGTATAGCAAATCACCTGGTTCTAAAATAAACTCTTCTGCTATTTCAGTTGGTTTATTAGGTGCAAACTCTTTATACACTGTCCATTTAGTTTTACCTTGTGTATGGAATAAAAAGTTTTCAGTTCCATCTGCATGAGCTGGAAATGATTTTGAATTAGCTTTAGGCGAGGCATACACGTTAGCTTGCCCAGGACCAAAATACTTTTCAAACTCAAAGCATATATTAACTAATCCTTCTTTTTCATATTCAACAAATGGAATAACAAAAGTTCTATTTTTGTTAACCCATTGTTTATACATGTCTTCTTTAGATAAAAACACCTCTTTTAATTTCTTATTTCGTACTTTATCTAAACACCACCGACCATCGCCTTTTTTACGATAATCAATAATTTGTAAACCTTTTACGTGTGGATATCTATTTAAATAATTATTAAAATCATCCCACGTGAATAAATCTTTAAATTTATTTCTTCTAATAACTAAGTGTCTTTTACCCCAATAATTTTTAAAGAAGTTTGCAACACCTACCGGTTCTAATATTTGTTCTATTGTTATTTTATCCATCGCAAGCTAAACAGTTTTCATCCATAGCTTGTTCAGCAATATCGCCTCTAAGCACAGATTCGGTTCTCATATAATATAATGTTTTAATCCCTTTTTTCCATGCAGCCATATGAACTTTATTAATCCACTTAGGAGATGCAACAGCCGGGAAGGCTAAGTTTAAACTAACTGATTGATCAATATATTGTTGACGTATACCAGCTTGGTTAACTAATTCTAATTGATTTATTTCTTTAAATGTTTTAAAGACTTCTTTTAAAGGTATATCATTATACTTACCTATCATAATGTTATCAAGTGCTTTTATACCTTGTACTGAACCACCATCTTTTAAGATTCTGTTCCAGATTTTTTCGTTGTCAAGTTTATGTTTCTTTAGAGCTTTTTTAAGCGTAGGGTTTTTCCGTATGAACGTGCCTTTTGCGCTTTGCTCAGTAAATACGTTTGCAGCCCAAGGTTCGATACCTGGGGAAACATTTCCACTAAGTTTGCTATTGCTGACAGTAGGAGCAATAGCGCGTAAATGAGTGTTACGCATAGCAGAGCCGCGACACCAAAGGGGTTCCCCGAACTCCTCAGCCAATGCCATAGACGCTCTTTCCGATTCAATTTTAATTTGACTAAATATTCTTCTTGTTTCATATTGTGATAATAATCCTTCAAAAGGTAAACCTTTTTCTTGTAAGTATGTATGCCAACCTAAAACTCCTAATCCTAATGCTCTTCCTTTTTCGGCTGATCTTACTGAATTATGAAATCCAACTTTACCTTTTGATTTTTGTATAAATTCTTCTAAGACACCATCTAAAAACCATATACTATCGTATATTAGATTTGTGTTCTTCCATTCATCGTACTTAGCTATATTTAACGATGATAAACAACAAACGAATGAATGTGATTCATCAGTATGTAATGTAATTTCACTACATATGTTTGTCATGTGTACTTTTAAGCCGTGCTTTCTGTAAGCTGCTGGGTTACCCTTGTTTGTATTTCCCTTAAATAAAATATAAGGTTCTCCAGTTGCTTTACGTTTTTGAAGTAGCTTACCCCATAACCTCCTCGCATCTTTATCTCCGACATCAAGTCTTCGCATGAACTTGTCGCCGACCACAACGCACTGGTGTAAGTTGAGCGACTGACGATTAACGTCTCCTTTAGGTTCTCTAATTTCCAACCACTCTTCAAAGTCGGGGTGATCAATATTAATATTAACGCTTGCAGCTCCTCTTCGGACAGATCCTTGATTCGTCGCGAGTATAGTGCTATCGTAGATTTTACAAAAAGGCACAGTTCCATCAGATGTTCCATTTCCAGTTATATTTGCGCCAGCGGGTCTGATCATATTAAGTCCGATACCAACTCCACCGCCGTGCTTTGCGAGTAGCATCATCTCTAGGTTTTTCATTCCGATCTCATATATTGAGTCCCCTACATCAATACCAAAACATGATATTGGCAAACCTCTATCTGTGCCTGTATTAGACAACACAGGAGAAGCTAAACATAGCCAACCCTTCCATATGTAATCAAAAAAGATTTCAGCCAATTCTGGGCGATTTAAACGCTTAGCTACAGCAACACAAACACGTGTATAAGCTTCACGTGGAGTTTCACCATTGAATAAATAACCACCAGTTATAGTTTTTTTGTAAACATCAGTATCTCCCCAGCTAGGGTAATCAATACCTTTTTTCCAATCTTTATTCCACATATTATATAGTTATTAAATGTTTTATCCAAGCAAATAAACCATTAAGGTTTAATGCTACTAAGTTCCATTGTTTTCTTGATCCAGTCTGTATCATGACGCAAATAAAACCTACTATGTATAGCATAGGTTCTAAAGTCCATTGCGCTGCCACTAAAAAACCAGCACCCATATATCCAATACGAGTAGCCATTCTTTCTAGTGGTTTTAATTGTCTTCTTCGTTCGACAAGAAATTTTCTTATTTTATAGTTTACCATATATCTTCAAAATCTTCGCCTTCATTCGGTTTACTATAGTCAGTCGGCCTAACAGCAAAGAAATCAGTGTGAGTGTGACCCCCGGTAAGATGATCAAACCAAGCCATTTTATCAATTGACTTTTGGTCATATTCAAACTTAAATTTTCCTTCTGCTTTATAACCCAATTCTTTAATTTTATCACCTGTACGTTTTTTAATAAAATGTTGGAGGTCATATTTTGTTATACCTTCAATATCACCCATTTCAAATAACTTAGATATATAAGTCATTTCAGCATTGTGCATCGTTAAAGCTGCATCATATACATGCTCTTTACATTCTTCTTTTAATCCTGGTATTTGTGAACACATGTGTCTAAATAATTGACAACCCATTTTAGAATGTAATGATTCATCTCTTACAGACCATTTCATTTGTTGGCCAATACCTTTTAGTAAGTTACGCATTTGAAAACTGTATAACACAGCAAATGCAGAATACAAACTAACGCCTTCTGCAAAGGCTGAAAACGTAGCTAACGATTTACCTATCCCTACAGGATCATTACCCTCATAAGCAACTAAGTTATCAAACCTAGCGGCTGTTGCGGGCTCATGTAAGAACGCTTCATAATCTTCTAAGCCTAATGTTTCATTTAAATAACTGTATGCAACTGCGTGGATAGTCTCTTGACTTCCAAACATCATTGCCATTTGTTGAATCTCATGTTTCGGGAACCAAGATACAACTTTTTGCGTCCAGTAGTCGGAGACAGCGCATTCGGTTTGTGCGAAGCCGAGTAGTATGTTTCCAACAAGGTTTTTTTCTTTATCATTTAATTTTTCATTCCAATCTTTAACATCACCAGACATAGGTATTTCGGTATGTAACCAAAACGCTTGTGCCTGTTTTAGCCAACCTTCAGTATAATACTCTGGGTATTCAAAAGGTTTATAAGGTATTCTTTCAGTGAATAGTGGTGCTGCCATATTAATTTTCTTTTTCTATTGCGAGATCTACAAATGGTAGATAAAATACTGTTTGTGTATGTGTTGGTCCTTCATAAGTTCTAACACCAAACAATATTCCTGGGTATACTCCTAGAGCCATACTCCAATTTTTATCTCCCTTGCCCTCTGTATTTTTTGACATAATTTTTACTTGATTTTAAATTTGACGTCTTAGATTTAGCGTGACAACCTGGACGTTTTGTTTTTGCTTTTCTTATATATTGAAATATATTTATTTTTTTAGCCATAGCATTTTATTCCGTATTTATCATGTATATATTCTAAGTCTTTCCACTTTAGATGCCCACGTGCAGTTACGGTCCATTTAATGAACGTATCAATTTTACGTTCTTTATATTTACGTCTTGCTAAATGCTTGGCTGACTCTGTAAAATTTCTACTACCTTGTCGCATTCTTTTTGATTTTGTGGTTTAAATAAAGTATAACTTGGGAACTGTTGAGTTACCAATCTTTTGAATAGTTTCCAACGCATTGGAAAAGATTCATTAGGTCTACCTTTTGTTTCAATTATAAAGTCTTTACCAATAAAGTCTGGAGTATATTTAATAGGCAATACTCTTTTACTACCTCTATTTTTAAATAACCCTTTGCTATTAGCTTGTCTTTCATGGCATTCGTTTTCAAAATGAAAACCATTTAATAATACAAATGTTTCGCCTTCGTATTTAGCTCGTATGTTTGCATTTTTTAAAGCAACATACATATATTTTTCCAAGCCAGATGCAAATTTAATTCCATCGTATTCAACTTTTTTAGAAACTACAGGACCTCTTTTTTTTCTTCTATAGTATTTCTTCTTCATGAACTTCTATATCATCGGCGCCTGAAAATCTTTTTAAAGCAACTTCTTCTATCTCATCTGTCAATACAGCTTTTGCTTTTTCAATATAATTTACAGCGTCCATTAACTCTTCTTGTATATGTGTCAGCCATGTATCTAAAGACTGATCATCCTCGTGTAACGTTACGCCATATTTTTTATAGCCTACGTCTGAGCGGCTTTTAATCTTATTAATTACTCGCTCAATTATTTTATCTCTACACATCTTTTACAAATGTTCCGTTAACCATCTTGCCTGTTCTATTACATATTTCTGAGAATGCAGCTTTAATACATTCTTCAATAGTAAAACCTTCAAGATAAGCTAAGTTTGTTAATACAACAGTTATATCCCCAATAGCATCTTTAATTTCAGCTTTGTCTTTATTAAGTAAAGCTTTTGCTAATTCACCAGCTTCTTCTTGAAGCTTAACATATTGTGTATGACTATTGCCTTTTTCATATATGCCTCTTTCAGCAGCCCAGTTTCTTATTAAATCAAAATGGGTTATGTCCATTAACTCAGATTTTTTTATGTCTTTTTCTAAGCTTTCTAAGCTATTTATTTCATTGAATGCTTCCCATACAGCTTTATTGTATACGTAGCTTCTGTCACTATTGTACATTGATACGTGAGCATTTTTTGTAATCCAGTCTGTTAGTTCTGCACATAATAATATTCTGCCAAAACCTGTTTTCCAGACCATTCCAATTTGGTTCTCCAAAGTTTCTTTAAGCTTTGTTACTGGAACCGGGAATGTTGTTGTTTGTTCGGTTACGTTTATTTTCATTTTAAATAAATTTTTATAAAGTTTATGGTCTTTCCTATATCCAAAAGACTGTTGAAGTTCTATTTCCTTCTTAGATATATAATCAATATCTGTAGAAGATTCTAGAACCTCATATTCTCCAGGCTTGTAGCCCTGCGTTTGCGTAACCCTTTTATTAAGATCACGTGTAACGCCGATTTTTTTACCTGGAATGTGATATAAATGATATTTCATTATTTTCCAACGTTTAATTTTGCCGGTATTGCTGGCAAAGGTTTATAATTAATTAATTCTATATGTTTCTTTTTTGGTACTATTACATCAGGCTTTTCTCTGCCACCTTTAAACTGAAATCCCTTGCCTGATATTTTAACTTTAGGCAATTTATCAAAGTAATTAGGATTTCTATATATATAACAATAAGCTGCATCAGTATGGTTCAAATATAAATGACAATCACCAAGTTGGCCTATAAGTTTGCCAGGTGTGTATTTTGTATTATGACATAACAATTCTAATAATAAACCGTACATTGCAATATCATATGGCAAACCTAAGAATACATCTGCAGATCTTTGGATCCACATTAAATCCATTTTATCATTATTTATATTTACTTGCATTGCATAATGACATGGTGGTAATACCATATTCTTTAATTTATCCGGTCTCCAAGCACTTATTATATGTCGCCTAGATGAGGGATCATGGTGTATAGCAAAAAGTAACTCCATCAACTGGTCATAACCATTAAAGTCACGCCATTGAGCGCCATAGACAGGACCTAAAGTTCCATCTTGTCTACCAGATCTTTTATAGTCATCATCCCAATAGCTAACGCCATTCTCATGAAGATAACCCATATCTGTTCTTCCTTGTAATATCCATAACAATTCTGTAACAGCATGATTAAAATACATTTTCTTTCCAGTTAATAATGGAAAACCTAATGACATATCATGTTCAATCTGTCTACCAAATACTGATTTGGTGCCTACACCTGTTCTGTCTTCTTTTTCAGGAGCAGACTGTAATAGACTTGCTAATAAAGCTCTATATTGTTGTTCTATATTTGTCATAATAATATTTACACATTCTATAATATTCTGGCCATAATGTATGCTTGTCATAAATTGACGGAGCAAAGTTACATTTTTCTCCCCTTTTATATGGCCCTAAGTTTATACATATCTTCCATTCACCATCTAATGATGTTGCCCAAGGTGATATCCTTATATTGTTTCTTGTACAAAATAATTTCCACTCTTGTTCTTCCGGGTTTGGCAAATATGGCGGAAGGTAATTTGGTTTTCTTCTTTTATATAAACTTTTCATTAATCCCAGGGCATTGGTTCATCTTCTAAGCTTTGAACTTCGTGTGGAATAAAACAACCTGATCTAGGTTCCCATTTAAAATGAGCTTCAGCTCCATTCTCACC
>VMHT01031547.1_pt1 | contig 23796 bp, 22 predicted proteins | sample 4693611 | NCBI WGS metagenome assembly VMHT01 (sample SAMN12280063, study PRJNA550983) | marine metagenome | isolation source: seawater sampled from same location over 5 years 0.02-0.2 micron viral filtrate | place: USA: collected off the coast of southern California halfway between the port... ...
TTGGGCAAATACAAAATTTCTTTTATCATAAAGTAAATGAACAAGATCCTTCAACTATTTTGGAGCTTTCTAATGATAGTGCATTTCCTAGTCTTTATCCTCTTATTAACGAAATAGGAATTGATTATAAAGATTTTTATACATTTTCTTCTAACTGGGAACCATCCTATTTTATTAAAAGTATAGATAAAACTTTAATAGAGCCTATCATAGGTACAAGATCTATGAAAGAAAGAAAGTCATTTTTTGGCTCTAAGTATTTAAAAGTTCCAGAAACTATTATTCTAGAAACATTTCAACCTGACCCTTTTGTAAAAGCTGCAATCAAACAGCCTAGCTTAATTCAAGGAACATTTATGTATCAAGATATTGCTTCAGTTACAGTAAATAAGCCCGTAATAAAATCTGCAGGTACCGCTCAGCTTAATGCACTTAAGAAAAAACCGTCTCCTCCTATAGTAACTTTTTATCTTTTTATCGAAAAGAGATTAATTGAATACTTATTTGAACCTATCAAAAAAGAATTTTTAAAATATGTAAATCCTTTATATGGATTTGGTGATTTAGAAACTTTAGATGATGATGTGAGACAATACATTAGAGAAAATATATTAAAGCTATATAAAGTAGAAGAAATTAATTTTTATACTTTAGCAAGTAGAAATAAGAGTAGTGATACATACACCACGGCAGAGTTAACAGACTTACAAAAGGTAACTTCTGGATTAACTATTAATGAAAATGTTTCATCAAAAACTTTGAATACTAATCCATTTGATTTAAGGCTAATATATAATAAAAGAACAGGTTTCTCTGAATCATATGGGTTCAGCGTTACTATAGTTAAAAAATAATAAAGAGAAATGCCAATCACTATACAAGAAATAATAGCATCGGATACTATTTCGCAGTTGGTCGATAAGACTAATTTTAATTTTGATCAAATATTACTGAATGGTGGAGGGCCAGCCGGACCTAAAGGTGGCCCTGGTCCTACAGGCCCTGCAGGTGGACGAGGCCCAAAGGGTACTACTTGGTATGAAGATAATTCTAGTGTATCACCAGGAGTTAGTCCAAATGATGTACCACCAACTCCTAATCCATTAGAAGGTGATTATTATTTACAATTTGATGGCCAAGTATGGGAATATAACGGAAATACTTGGGTATTAACTAATATAGATTTACAGGGCCCTGCTGGTTTACCAGGATCAGGTGGTGGTTTTGGATTATTTACAGGTGCTCCTATATTTAATCAACAGAACATTAGATATAATGGACCAGTAGGAGCAGGAAATGGTGCTACTGCTATTAATGAAGGTGTACCTTCTATTATGATAGGAGGTGTTGCTGAAGGTACACCATCTTTAGCTGGTATTCCTTTTACATCTTCTTATATAGTACCTCAAGATATTACAATTGGTAACGGTTCTGATAGAACTTCTTTGCTTATTCATCAAAAAAATTCAAATAGTAGAGGAATTGTTTTTCATGGTGGTAAATCTGCAGGACTTAATGATAAATTTGAACAAACCGATCCTGCTCTATTAACCAATATATCAATTGCACAAGATGATAGGTTGGTATTTAATATACCTAAACCTGCAACACTTCCTGCTAGTCAGGTTGATATGATAGGATTGCAAGTAACTGCCCCACAAAGAGCAATTGATATTTTTGCGGGTTCAGCTGTAACTATACAATCCGGTGCAGGATTGGCCGGCCAATTTGGTGATGGTAGTTTACAAATGAAAGTAGGTGTTGCAGGTAGTGCATCAGGTAATATGGCTGAGATAGCTACGTCAGGTACACAAGGGCAAACATTGACTCAATACGGATTTGGAACTAATGGTGGTGGTGGAAAATTTCTTTGGTTAGATCCAACCACGGCACCAGTTAGTTATACAGGTACACAGCAATGGGTTGCTGCAACCCAAAGAATGATAACTCCTATAGGAAATAATAATAATATTGAACTTTTATCTGGTGGAAATATTAAAATATATGCAAACGATGGTGTTGGTGGAGGACAGGCCGGTGTGCAAATAGAAGGAGCGCAAAGTGGTGTTCGTCTATTAGCTAAAGGTGGTATTGCACAATTAGAGGCATCATCTAATAATCCTGCTACAGCCCTTAATAATCTAATAATAGAGCAACAATCAGAAAGACCTAACTCGTTAGGATCAGGTGGTGAACTTTATATTATTTCAGGTACACAAACAATTCTTAGAGGAAATTCTAATCAACCTGGGCCAGGTGCATTATCACAAAGAGGTCCAAGTATTGTTTTAGATTATAAGTCTACTGGATATGCTGGAATTTCAACACCCCATACTAGATTTGTAGGTAGACAAACGTGGGTTGCACAAGGACAAGGATCTTCGGGACCAATTGATAGTATACAAAAGCGTGCTAATTTAAACGGAATATTAGAAGGGATATACAATTATACTCAAGTGAGTGATGCCGTTCCTGGTTTTATGGTTGAAGCAAATACATTTACCCCACTTTCAACTAGCCAAGGAGATCCTGGTAATATAGCTACTAGAATAGCTGATGAAATGACTGGTGCTGGTTCATTTGATCCAACACAATTAACGCCACTAGGTTATCCAAAAGATGCTTTTGACAGGTCAATAAGTATACAGTCATTTAATGGTTCTTTACAGACTCCTGGTTTACCAACTGGTAATAATTTTAACTATGGTGTTGGTAGTGAACAATTTTTCAGTTTTAGTCGAAATAAGGTTTCATGGGCTACCCCTTGGGTACAGAGCAGAAGCCAAGAAAAGAATAGTGGTAAAAATTATAATCCAATTACAGATTTAACTAAGGATGAAACTAATAGTGCAAATAGTAATAATACTCAGAGGTATGGTTTTAATACTTTATCAATGCTTAGCCCTACTAATTCTGTAGGTATGCCAACACAGGATGATCTTGCAAAATCTCCATCATTGATTCAAATAACTTTTGCGCCATCTAATAATGAGACTCCACTAATAGGTAGTCCTGGAAACCCAGCTGATATATACCAGCCTGAGACCACACCGAGGGGGTTCAACCCAAGACCAATAGATGCAAATGGCCCAGTTGTATATGATTATACTACTAGTGGTGGTCAAGGTGGTTTTTATTTTCCATTAGGTGCTTACCCTGGACAAAGACTGGTTGTAATATTTAGACATTATTCTACTAACTACTCAGTAAACAAATTTGGCTCATCTGGATTGAACCAATTATTAGCCTATGGTGATATTCAGGTTTTAATCCCAACGGTTAGAAGAAGATCCAATCTGACTACTGGTGGACAGGCGAGTAATGGTAGTTGGACAAATTGGTATGGAACATTGGCTCCAGCATATCCAGGTTTACCTGTGAATGCACTAGGCTATACATCAGTTAATTTAAATATAGATGAAGACGGTGGTCTGCGAGGCCAAGTGCAAGAGCAAATGTTTGAATTAATGTGGGATGGTACAACAACTAAAATGACCAATAATGGGACAGGAAATCTTGCTAGCTTTCCAGCCCCGGCACAACCAACTGGAGCTTTGGTAGAAGTTCAGTATGGGTGGCAGGTATTAAACAGAAAGCTAACACCTATTAATGGTTCTCTTTCTCTGGCTGGAAAATATCCATGTTCTTCGGGTCCGAACTGTATAGCATACCCTTAATATAAACATTTAAAGAAAAATTTAAAATGACAAAAAAAGAAATAAAAGAATTAAATAGTTTTATAAAAAGGTATAGGGAAATACAACTTTCCTTAGACTTAATGCAAAAAAGTATTGAAAGTTTAGCCAAGAAAAGAGATGGCTTATTTCAAGAAGTAGACGGCATGAAATTAAAAGAAAAAAAGTTCATGGATAAAATTACAAAAAAATATGGGGCATCTGAGGTTACACCTAATAAGCTGCTTCCTTTTATTGAAGAATGATACTGATAGCTAAAAATATTCTTGGTATTTTAACTGATCCGAAAAACACCAGGATGTTTTTACTCGGAGGTATCGGTGTACTTTTATTTTTGCTGTTAAGGCAATGTAATGAAACTGAAAATGCTAAAGGTGAAGTTACTCGTATCCAAAATAATTTGGTTGCTGCTAATGACACTATTCGAAATTATGTAAATGAAAAAGGCGAATCTGTTGGTGAAATTAAAGGTTTAAATTTATCTTTAGAAGAACTGAAAGATAGTTTAGAGTATGAAAAAAATAGACCGCCTATAACAGTAGTTAAATATAAAACTATTGTTGAGGAAAAAATTGTTGAAGTTCCAGTTAAAACAAAAGATACTGTAGTTAAACAAGGCAATAAAGAATTCAAATCAATTTTAAGTTTTGATTCTAAAGGAGAATGGGGCAAAAGCTCTAGATTAATTGATGTATCATTGCCGTATACTTTAAATGATAGTTTAATTTTTGGATCTGCAAATATAGGATTAAAACAAAACATTTGGTTAGATGCAACCCTTTCACAGGATATTAAAACCAAAGAGGTATTTATTAAATTAACTTCTGATTATCCAGGAACTACATTTAATAGTACACAAGGAATAATGATTAATAAAAAGAGCTCTGCGTTTAAAAGCTTACAGATGGAAAACCGAAAGCCGTTTGGGTTAGGTTTAAATATGGGTGTAGGTATAACAGGCCAAGGAACTTTTGGACCATACATTGGTGTTGGTGTTTCATGGAACCCTAAGCTTTTGCAATGGTAAATAAATAGAATAGAATGGAATCATCAAGGTTTATACAAATATCTGAGCAAATACTTATAGAGTATGTCTATACAAGTCAAGCTACACCAACGACATTTAATACGGCTAATTACCCTATTGAATTAATGAGGGATGCTAATACTCAAGGTACTTACTTTTTTAATACCGATACTGTAGTTGGTACAATGGGTAATGATAGAGACGGTTCAGCAGTTTCTAACAATAAAACTCGAACTCAGTATGTTTCATTAGATACAGATATTGGTGTACCTTATAATGATTATAGTCCTGAGTTAACTGATAGTGTAGATTTATTACAAACATTTGCTCCTCAGTTGGATATTGCATATGATAAGGTAAGGGTCCATTTTGTAGCAGGTTTTAATTTTGAAGGTTTTGACGGAATTGTATTTGAAGTATTAACACCAAGGAGAGATGGGGTTATGATGAATTTAAGTTCTATTAATTTCTTAAAAACTGATACTCCTACATTTAATCCAGACCCTTTATTATTAGCTGATAAGTTATATGCTACTTTTATTGAATGGAGAGTTCCTTCTTTATTCTTTATGAATAATGCATTTGATCCAGCAGACTCTAATGGATTAGCCTACCGTATAACTGAAGGCCAAGGATTTATTGGTACTCCTCCAATTACGTTAAGAGCTACTGGTATATATGAAACTATTGTAGAGAATTCATATAGCTTCTATGAAATGGAAGAAATTAATTCAGTGTCTATTTTAAATAGAGACATCTATGATAACTTATATGCTGAAGTAAAGCAATCAACAGCCGGTGATTATTATGAATTATCAGGGCAAGTAGTAGGATCTACGTTTAGTAATTTTATTGCACAACTTAATTCATCAGGTGGACAGTATGTTGTATTTCATGAAATTAGTGTAACTGAGCAGATAGGTGTTACATTTACACAGACAAGCTTTCAAGTATTTACACAGGATAATGATTTTGACGAACCTATATTATTTAGACCTATAATTAAAAATGCAAATAGTGCTATTTCTTTTTCTATAAATTATGTATTAAGACTGTACAATAAAGCTGATGCTACACAAATAATTAAAAATGCTAACTTAACTTCATTTGAGGCTCAAAAATATGGACCACAAATGTTAACTATTAACTTAGGTGTTGTTCCTACTGTAGCTAATGTTTACAATCAGATTAATAATGATACTGGAAAACAAATAGTAGTTGGCGGTGGAAGAAGTGATACATTAAATGTTGATACAACTGAACAAATAGTTGAAAAATTAGTTGTTAAGACTTCATATGTAACAACATTTAGAGATAGAATAAAAGTTAAAGTAACAGCATCCCCTGTAAAAGTAGAAACAATAACAGAAGATGATAGTGATTCTTTATCAGCTACGATTGAATAATAAAATAAAAAATGGCAATAGAAACTAACATATCATTAACCAAAACTGAAAAGCAGTATTATCAAAGGTTTGTTAACTTAGCAGTTAATGACAAGCCATTACCACAGGGTGATGCAACAATTAGGATAACACCTTTTGATGATTATTATCTTTTTACTATATTTGATGAAATTGAAGGAGCAGATACTCCAATAGATTTAAGTAATGTTGGCGATCTTTATTTAAACTTTATTGGTGAAAATGATGACATAGATATTAAAAATCATACACAAGTTGCTGAAGTAGATTTAGCAAAAGGTGAAGTTTTATTTAGAATAACTAGAGATGATAGCAAAAAGATCCTAGCATTAGATAACAATAACTTTTATATTTCTACAAAGATGGTTGATCCTAGTGATGGGTCTACATCAGATGAATCTGTTTTATATCAAGGCTTATGGTTAGCAGTTGATGATGCAAATAGAATAACTTTACAATCTCAGATTGAAGAACAGAGATTAGAATATACTATAGAATTAGCTAGACTTAAAGATGAATTAGAACAGTGTAGGGCAGAAAATGCAGAACTTTTAAATGGTGCAGCTGAAGATGATGCAACTATTGCTGCACTACAGGCTAGTAACTTAGAACTTACTGATGAAGTTGCAAGACTATCTGCCGAATTAGGATCTTCTAAAAATGCATTTATATTAAAGTCAGCTCAACAGGCACAGGCATTGGCTGAATTACAAAAATTAAGAAGACAGCAAACTCTTGCAATAAAGCAGAAGGCTATAGTGGCTCAAACGAGATCTAAAAGAAAATATTTCTTTAGGCTATCTGCAAAAAACTTACAGAGTTATACTACACGAAGAAATCCAATAGGAAGGCCAACTAATAAGTTTCAAGATTTTTTAGGTAGAGGTTTTAATAACCCTTTCTTTGATCGTTTATAATAAATAAGAATTATGATATTAAGCGCTAGAAATAATCAATTTAAATTTGACTTCCCAAGGAATTTTATACCTAAAGAAATATCTGATAAGTATAAACCTTTTTTAACTAGGATACCTGGTGGTCTTATTAAAGAACCTATTGATTATTGGAACTATGGAATACAATCAATTAATTTACCAGGGCCATCTTTTGATCCTGTAGTACAGGCAGATTATCCAGGTAATCAGCGAGCATTTAGATCAAGCTTACCTAAACAAGAATTATTTGATAAAACATTTACTGTTACTATGCAGGCATTTGATGGTTATGTTAATTATTGGATGGCTATAGAAATGTTTGACTATTATTATAAGTTAAGTGGCAAACACCCATATTTACCAGAAGGTGTTGGTGTACAAATGTTAGATTCTGATGGAACTGTATTTGTAACAGTCCAATTAAAAGATATGTTTATTTCAAATATTGGAGCGTTAGATTTAAACTTTTCAAGTAACACGATTGAATTCCAAACTTTTGATATGACATTCTCTTATAACATTCTAGATGTTGTTGTTAACATAACCTAATATATAAATAAATAAAGTATAGAAATGAAAACCTTTAAAGACTATTTACAAGAATCTTATAATGAATCAGTTGATATTCAAAATTTATTAAATGAGTCTCATGATTTAACAGAAGAACAAGAAGCTGCAATTGATGCAACTGTAGATAGAATAATGGAAGCACAAAAAGCTGGTAAGAATTTAGAAGATTGTGTTGAAGAAATTATTAATGAAGGAGTTTTAGGTTCTATCTTTGGTGGTCTTACAGGTTTTGCATTAGGTAAGACTATAGGTAAAGCAGTTGCTAAAGTATTAGGTGTTACTAAAGGAGCTCTTTATGATTTATTAACCTCACGTCTTGTAGGTGCTGCATTAGGTGCAGTTATCGGCAAGAGAATATAATTAGAATGATCCACATAGGAATTGATTTTTCATTAAATAGTCCAGGTGCTTGTGTAGAAACGGCTGATGGCAAATATCACTTTATAACTTTTTTTAATTACGGAAATCGTATATGGGATGAAGAAGGTAAAAAAATACCTAAAGCATTCTCAGTGCATAAAGAGCTTATGGATGATTCTGCATTATTAGGTTTTCCATATAATAGAGAAGTAACTAGTAAAGAGTTTTTACCTAGAGAAAGGCAAAAGTTAGAAGATGCCGGAAATATTAGTTCTTTAATGGTAAATATATTTTCTACGTTATTTGATGGTGATAATGTTAATGTAGCATTAGAAGGATTTTCTTATGGATCAAAAGGTAACTCATTTATAGATATCATTCAATATAATACTTTTTTAAGAAAGGAATTAATAGATAAGTATTCAATAAATAATCTTTCTGTTTTTCAACCTTCTCACGTAAAGAAATTAGCAGGCAAAGGAAATGCAAATAAACATTATATGGCTAAAGCATTTCAAGATGATGTCCTTAATGATAAGAACCTAAGGAAGACTAAACTTTGGAAATGGTGCCAAGGAAAAGACTTCAGCATTAAAATTCCTAAACCCATAGATGACATCGTTGATGCCTACTTTATACTTAAAGCCTTAAAGGCTACTAACTAGATACTTTTCTAACATTGAATAGTTAAAAATTATATTGCAACTTAGAAATTTTGTTTCAGCTTTCTATAAAAAAAATTAAAATAAAATGATAAAACCTTTAGGAAATAGAATATTTGTAAAAAAAGATGGACAACCAGAGAAGAAAGGTAACATAATTTTATTAAAAAGCGAAGGTGCATATGCCCCACCGTATTCAGGTATAATCACAGGAGTAGGTAAGGACATAGAAGATAAAGATTATAAAATAGGAGAAAGGGTATTATTTCATGATACAGCAGGTAGCGAAATTACAATTCAAGGAGAAACTATATTTTTTATACGCGAGAGCGATGTTACTGCAATTATAGAAAAAAATGTTTAGATAGTCTGAAACAAACTGACTTAGGGGATATATAATAAACAAAGGAATCAATAATATTTTGGTTCTTTTTAAATAGGCGATAACAAGGCGAAGTAAATAGGCATTAAAAATTAAAAGGCGTTTTATATACGGAGTTTTGTTATCATTAAATAAATTAATAACAAAAAAAAGGCAATTAACATGGCAAACGAATTTGACATTTTTAACGTAAGTGTAAAAGATTTAGACACTGGTGAAAGACCATCTTCTGCAGGAAGTGATCTTTACTCACCTAAACCAGATCAAGGACAGGACGGAACTTACCGTTCTTTAATTAGGTTTCTACCTAATGCTAAAAACCCAAGAAAACCATTTGAAAGAAAGTATGTCTACTGGCTAGAAGACAGAGAAGGAAACGGCTTTTTCGCTGACTCCCCTTCAACGGTTGGAGAAAAATGTCCAGTACAGGATATGTTCTTTAAACTAAGAAACTCTGAATCTGCTGTTGACAAAAAGATGTCAGAAGGTTTAAAGCGTAGAGAAGTATTCTATGCATTGGTACAAATTATTAAGGATCCACAAAACAGAGATCTTGAAGGACAAGTTAAAGTTATGAAATTTGGTTATAAAATTAAAACCAAAATTGATGAAGAACTGAATCCTCAATTCGACGAACCTACTCAAGTATTTGATCCATTTGAAGGAAAGAATTTTGAATTGGTTATTTCAAAGAAAGGTGGATATCCTAACTATGACTCAAGTAAATTCCACGGTAATAAATCAGCAATGGAAATTAATGGTGAAAAAGTTACTGATACGGATGAAAGCCGTAAAGCAATTTTAGATTTATTAAAAGATGCTCCTGATTTATCAACATGGGGTTACAAGGCATGGGATGATACAATTAGAGGTAAAGTAATGAATGTACTTTCTCAATTCACATCTCCTGGTGATTCTATCGCAAACATTACAGCATCTAAACCTGCTCCAGTAAACACTCAAAAAACTGAGGCTGCTGCAACCGTAGCAACTACAGAAACAAAGCAAGCTGCTCCAACTGAAACTAAGAAGGAAGAAAAGGCTGATGACTTTGATGATTTTATTAATGGGTTAGATCTTTAATTATAGAGTATGGCAGAAGTAATAATATCTTCTGAAATGAAAGCTCGGATCATTGAGAAGGTGGTCCGAGTTCTTCATACTCAACATTCTCATCCAGAGAAAAGAAGATTATTAGAAAGTAAAGGTAGGTTAAATTTTGCATGCCCTTATTGTGGCGATTCTCATGATACTCCACGAAAAAAGAGAGGTAACATTTATTGGAATGATTTATATTTTCATTGTTATAATTGTTCTGCTCATGAGAGTTTAGATACTTTCTTAAAAGATCATAATGAAAACTTTGAAGGTGATGATAGAATCAATGTAATTAATTACATAAAGGAAAACCGCAAACATTTTTCATTAGGTGAAAATTTAGACTTTTATCTTTTTGATAAAGCAAAAGAATTAGCATTATCATTTGATGAGCTTATAAACGGATTTAATGTTTATCCTATAAACACCTTAACTTATCAGGCATATCCTTATTTAAAAAGTAGACTATTACACCATAAGACTGATAGGTTTGGTTTTGATCCAAGAAGAAAAGAATTATATGTTTTTAATTTAACACCTGAAGGTAAAATATTAGGTTTTCAAACTAGAGACTTAGGTAATAATGGTGGTCCTAAATATAAGACTTGGAATATAGAAAGAATATATGATAGGTTAAAAATACCATTGGAGGTTACTGAAGAAGAATTAGATAACTTAAATAAAATATCAATGTTGTTCGGAATATTAACCGTTGATATGTCAAGAGACTTCTCTATTTTTGAAGGTCCTATTGATGCAATGTTTATGAATAATTCTATAGGTTTAACTGGAGTTAAAAAACAGATAATTGAATTTAATGAAATACCAACTGCAAGGTATTTCTTTGATAATGATTTAGAAGGTAAGACTAGAATGATTGAAAAATTAAAGTCTGGTCAAACTGTATTTATGTGGGATAAGTTTTTAAAAGACTTTAACATTCCACAAAGAAAGGTAAAGGATTTAAATGATCTAGTAAAATGGGAGTATAAAAATAGAACTGGGTGCTTAAACGACTTGGATAAATATTTTACAAACAACTCATTAGATATAATTTTTATATAATGGGAGTAAAAAATTATAACACATTTGTGACTGAAGAAATAGATGATTTTTATAAAGACTTAGAAAGTAGTAATAAAAAACTTAAATTATTTTCTACATTTACTAAATCTACATTAGACGAAGTAAAAACATCTTTCTCTTTACCTGAACCTAAAAAGAAGTTTCAGCCTAAAGTAAAAGGGTTTAAAAAGAGTAATAACGATAAAGGTATATTTTAAATGGAATATAATGATACTGCTACAGGTGAGGCTAATGAAGAATTAGCAACAAGACTAGCTAATGATAGAGATAATTGGAAAGAAAAGATAAGTAATTTAGTTTCTTTGTTAAAAGATATGAATAAGCTATCTGAATGCCAAGTAACAATGCTATCTTATAGACAAATTTTATTGGATAAAATTACTGATTTTAAAACAACCAAGCATAAAAGACAAGCGGCATATGATAGGTATTACAAAATTAAGTATAGGGAATATTCTATTGATTATGATGTTAAATTAACAAGCGGTGAAAAGGTTGCTTTTATAAAGGCAGACTTATCTCATTTAAGAACTCAAATGGAAATGTTACAATCTCATATGGATTATTACCAAGAATGTATAAAGACATGTGATAACTTAGCTTTTGCTATTCGAAATAGAATTAGCTTAGATGATAAAGAATACTAATGGAATTATCACTCTCGGAAAATAAAAAGTTTTTAGTTATTGATTCATGTACTGAATTGGAATATGAACAACTAAAAAGCAGTTTAACTAAAAAGATTGAAGGTTGGCGCTTTCACCCTTTAGTTAAAAAGAGAGTGTGGGATGGTAATGTATCATTCGTAAAAAGAAATAAAATTCCAGCTGGGTTGTGGAAAGAAATTATTGATATATGTAAAGATTATGATTTTACATATTCATTAAATAATATTACCAATATTTTTGATACTGAAATAAAAGAAGATGAATTTAGAGAATGGGTTTCTAAAATTTTTGAAAAGCATCCAGATTTTAAGCCTAGAGAATATCAAATTGAAGCTGCATTTAAAATTTTAAAATATAGAAGGTGTTTAGCTGAGCTTGCAACATCAGCAGGTAAAACTCTAATATCATTTATGGTAGTTGCATATTTAATGGATGTTTTAGGTAAGAAAAAAATCTTAATGATAGTTCCTAATGTAAATTTAGTATTACAGGCTACTGGCGATTTTGATGAATATAATAAATGTGGAATTCCTTTAAAGACTCAACAAATATATGCAGGTGTAAAAATAAGAAAGAGCTCAAACTTAGTAATTGGTACATACCAATCTTTAGTTAAAAAAGGAGAAGACTATTTTAAACAATTTGATGCCGTCTTTGTAGATGAAACTCATAAAGCAAAAGCCAATTCTATTCAAAAGATAATGGATAAATGCTGGCATTGTGATTTTAGATTTGGTTTAAGTGGAACTATCCCTAAAAGAGGAACTGTAAACAGATTAAGCTTAATGTCAGCAATGGGTCCTTTGGTTACTCAAGTAAAAGCAAATTATTTACAAGACGAGGGGTACATAGCCAGTTGTAAAGTAATGCAACTTCACATGGATTATGCCACCGATGAACAAAAAGAATCATTTTCTTTTCTATCTAAAAATCCACATGATAGACAAAGATTATTTGGATTAGAACAAAACTTTATAAATCAAAGTGAAAAGAGATTAGATTTTGTCTGCCAGGTAATTAAGAAGTCCACATCAAATTCCTTAGTGCTTTTCCATAAGATTGCATACGGTGAAAAACTATATAATAAATTAAGGCATATAACAGACAAGAAAGTATACTATGTAGATGGTTCTGTTAATGTAGATATAAGAGAAGAATTTAAAAGCCGTATGGAAAAGAATGACGATGTTATTATTGTAGCATCTTATGGTACATTTTCCACAGGTATTTCAATTAAAAACATACATAACATTTTCTTTACTGAAAGTTTTAAGTCTGAAGTTATAATTAGACAAAGTATAGGTAGAGGATTAAGAAAGCATTCATCAAAAGATGTCGTAAAAATTTATGATTTTATTGATGATTTTAGATATAAAACCGAAGATCACGACTGGGTTAATTATATCTACCGTCATGGTATTGCCAGGCGAACAATATATAAAGAAGAAAAGTTTCCATTCGAAGTTCAGAATATCAGATTCTAATATAGAATATCTTTTCACTAAGACATGGATATATAAAAAAAATAAAAATAACTAAAATGAAGTCAATCAAAAAGTTTTCTGCAATTTCTGCTAAAGATCAACCGATCACAGAGTCTGCAAAAGTAAGCCAAGAAGCTGTTGAAGAATTGATCAAAAAGATTGGTTTTGACAGTATAGAAGAATTAAAGAAAGAAAAAGATCTTCTTTCTAAACTCGAATCATTAGCTAAAAGTTCTGCTAAAAAAGATGACATCTCTGAAGATGAAATTGAAGAAGATAGAGCTGAGGATATCGAAGACGAAGTAAAAGCCAAAGGTACTCCTAAATCTTTAGAAGGTACAGAGGATAAAGAAGGTGAAGAGGAAGTAATTCCATCTGATTCTGAAGTAGCTGAAGAGGAAGAGGTAGAAGCTGAAGAAGAAGTAGAAGAGGACAGAGCTGAAGATATCGAAGATGAAGTATTAGCTGTTGGCAAAACTAAATCTTTAGAAGATAAAGAAGGTAAAGAAGTTTCACCAGATCAAGAAATTACAAAAGAGGTTCCAGCCGAAGCACCAGAAGTTGAGGATAAAGGTGGTGTAGATGTTGAAGATGATGATTCTGAAAATGAAGAAGTTGAAACTCCAAAAGCTACTCGTAGAATAATGGCCTTTGAAGATTTTGTAAAAGAAAAGGAAGAAACTATTAATAAGAATATTAAATATCACGATGATGATGAAGAGCCAGAAGATTACGCTGTTCCTGTAGCTGCATCTGCTGATCCATTAGCTGAAGCAAAAGTTAATGAAGATGATGATGATGATGAAGAAAAAGGTTCTGATGATGAAAGAAAAGGTGATGAGCTAGAAGATAAAGGCGATAAGAAAGTTGATTCTGAAGATGACAAAGAAAAAGCAGACCATTATAAAGGAGCTGTTAAATCTGATGATAAAGAAATTGATGCTTTAAAGAAAGATGTTAAATACGACAAAGAAGAAGAGGAAGATGCTGAAAAGAATGAATCTACTATTATGTCTTTTTCTACTTTTGTAAATGAAGCTTATGACAGAGTTGTACTAGGTGGAAATAAAGGTGATAAATCTAAAACACATGATGGTGAAGATTACGAAGATGAGGATGAAGTAGAGGAAAAGTATGACAGAGTTGTACTAGGTGGAAATAAAGGTGATAAATCTAAAACTCACGATGGCGAGGATTATGAAGAAGAAGATGAAAAGGATGAAGCCGTAGATGAAACTGTAGGTCAAGTAATTACTAAAGTTGAAGGCGATGAAATCGCTGATGAAGTTGCTGGAGATGATGGAATTGCAATTCCTGCAATTAAAGGTGACGGACCAGAAACTGCTGCAGGTATTGCAGGAGATATGATGGATATGGGTAAACCTAAATCGGTTGAAGGCAAAGGTAAAGAACTAATTACTAAAGATCAAGAAATTACTGAAGTAGTTCCTGATGAAGCTAATGATCCTAAAGATGCAACTGTAGTTGTAAAAGAAGAGGAAGAAGTTTTACCTGATGATTCAATTGCTGAAAAGTTTAGAAAGATTGCTGCAAATAAAATTGGCAAGCTTAATGAAAAAGAAATTAAATCAGCTGATGAATTTAAAGAATATGCAATGTCAATTTTAAAGGATGCATTCGGTGAAGATTTTGATGAAGAAAAAGCAACTAAAACTGCTGATGGTTTATTAGACAAATATGGTGAAGACTATGGAGCAATGGTTGGAGCTTTACAATCTACAATGGGATCATAATTAAAAAACTAGAAGATATGAGCAATATAAAAAAGTTTGCAGAATTTGTAAATGAATCAATTAATGAAAAGTTTACTTTTGCTGATGCCGTTGAAGCTGCAGGTGATGATGTAAAGAAAAATGAAAAAGGTATTGCTGCTGCTCTCAAAGCTCTTAAGGCTAGAAAAGCTGATGATATTATGATCATGACAGATACTACTGAAGACGATGGTTTATTTGATGCTATTAAAGGAATGAAAACTCTTCCTATAGATTCTACTATTTATGATAAAGCATATGTTGGTAAATACAAAGGTAAAGACGTTGTTGTATTTGACGGTGGTGAAGATTTATTTGCTTATACAAAATAAATAAAACATGAAACACGTAAAATTGTTTGAACAATGGCTGGCCGACAAAAGCCAGCCATTTCTTTTTGAAGGTGGTGCAGCTGGCCACATGGCTCATCCTTTTGATGATAAAGACTTGACCTTTGGCGATTTTAAAGCAATGATTGATGCTGGTCTTAGAGGTCAGTTAAGCTTTGAAGAAGATCCTACTGAAAAGACTGATGGCCAAAACTTATTTGTAACTATACAGGATGGTAAAGTAAAATTTGCCAGAAATAAAGGACAAATGGCAAATCCTATAGATCTTAATGGAATTATAGGTATGTTTACAGGACATGCATCAAAATTAGTAGAAGATACTTATATCTTTGCTGCTAAAGATTTAGATAAGCTATTAAGAAAACTTCCACCAGCAGACCAAGAAAAATATTTTAAGAATGGAAAAGATTTTATGAATATGGAATTAATCTATTCGTTAAACCCAAATGTTATTCATTATGATACTGATGTTATACAATTTCATGGAATAAAAGAAACAGATGGAAAAGGTAATATCATAGGTACAAATAATCAACCTGCTAAAGAAATAACAAACATACTTCAAAAACTAAAATCTGATATTGGTAAAACATTTAAAATTATTCCTCCTAGAGTAATTCAATTACAAAGAGACTTAGATTTTACTGCAAACAAGAAAAGATTCATTAATCAAGTTAATGCTTTAGAAAAAAGATATGGCTTAAACGACGGAGATGAAGTTTCAAGATATCATGAAATGTGGTGGAGAGAATTAATAGATAAAGAATTTCCTAAATTATCTCAGGATGTAAAAGAAGGTTTACTTAGAAGATGGGCATACGGTGACAAGAAGAGTTTAAACATGAGATCTTTAGCCAAACAAGTTGGACCTAAAGAGGCTGCACTAGTTAAAAAGTTTGATAAAGAAGATGTTGCCAAAAAGTATAAAGAAAACATTAGACCTTTTGAAGATCTGTTTTTAGAGTTAGGTTCTATTATTATGAAAAATGCTTCTAACTTTTTAGCAGCTAATCCATCAGGAGAAGCCCAAAGGTTAAGAAGAGATATAGAAGCTCAAGCAAGTAAGATTAAAAAGACAGGTGGGGTAGAACAAATTAAAAAGGTTGAAGCTGAACTTGCAAGGTTAAGTAGAATTGGTGGTATAGAATCAATATTTCCAACTGAAGGTATTGTATTTAAATATAAAGGTAAGATTTATAAATTAACTGGTACCTTTGCTGCAATTAACCAATTATTAGGCCTAATAAAATACGGGAGATAATTGTTAATAACTTTTAGTGAAATAATTTTTTTATCTCAATTAAATTGATTATATTTATATAATAAAATAAAACAACAATATGGACTATTTACATACATTTGAATCTCTTAATGAATCTAAAGAATTAGATACCATTAAAAAGATGGTATTGGACTATGCTGAAAAGAAAGGCAAATCCAAATGGAAAGATTTACAAAATTTAATCGTTAAGCATAAAGGCTTGGATCCTAATGATAGATCAAACCAAGGCTATTTCGCTTCTTACTTTTCAGGTGGATCTAATTGGATGGCTAAAAGTGGGTATGATAAAAACATGGGTAAACATGGTAGAGGTCAAAACTCACATGGACTACTTATGAGACCTACAAAGGAAGATCCTCGCTATTTAGAAAAAACACCAGATAACAAGTTTTATGTCGTAAAGATATGGGACGGTAAATCTAAATTGGCATAATATGAAAAACTTTAATGAATTTATAAATGAAGCTATAAATTATAAAGATCGTAGCGGTAAGTCATTTAAGATAAAAGGAATAAATTTTATTTACACAGATAGGGGTAGATTTTATGGAACGTCTTTATATGATGTAGCTAAAACTGCAAATGTAAATAAAAGATCTAAAATAGGTTTTGACGATACTGAAAAACTTTTAAAGTCATTAGGAGTTAAAGAAAGGTTGCCTATGTCTTATGGCCCTGGCAGATTAGATAGAATTTGTAAGGAATTAACCAGAAAAGGTATAGTATGTGACCACGGCGATATTATGGACGTATCATAATGATAATGTAATAATAGGTGTAAAATATTAAAAGTGTATTAAAGGTGAGCTAATGACTCATCTTTTTTATTTTTATTAATCCAATTGGCTAATATATAATAAGTATAACTAAAAACTAATAATGAAAGAGTTAACAAACATATATAAAGAAGTAGGACAACAATTTGTCAATGATCTTTTTAAAGATTATTTACTGGTAACAGAAAAATTATCAGGTTCATCGTTTTCTTTTGAGAGGCATGGGGATGAAATAAGATTTTTTAAAGGCAGTAATAAAATGCCAATTAATATAGTGGATAGAACATTAATGATGTACTATGAACCTGCTATCCAATACATACTTAAACAAACTGAAGGCCATATAGAAGATCTGCCTGAGCATTGGAGATTTTGCTTTCAGTATTTTGTTCATAATCAACCTGGTCCAATTAGGTATGATAATCTTCCTAAAAATAATTTAGTACTTACTCATATCCAAGTAAGAAATCCAAAAGGTAAAATTGCTAAAGTAATTGAAGATCCTAGAGTTCTTAGAGATTGGGCATCTGCATTTCAGGTAACCCCTCTTATTCCAATATTTAGTGGATATTTAAAGGAAGAACAAAAAAGAAAGATTAGAGAATTTCTTTCAACGCCAAAAGAAGATCAATTAGAAGTTTTTGGTACAAGTTCTTTTGCTAGGTATTTAATAAATTGCTTAAATCCAACAATTCAACAAACAACATTACAGAATGATTTAGATAAACCTATAGATTCTATTATCTTTAAATTTTATAGACCAGGTACTAATCAAACCTTTACTGCTAAAATGATTGATCCTTATACACAATCATTAATGAAAGATAAAGAACCTGTTGATTTAAGGAGAGCACCTGCAGATATTAATGAAATTCTTTTATTGGATATTTTAGCCTTTATAGAAGAAAGAGGTTTGCGTGCTGGTGAATTATTAACCGACACGGCACAAGAAAGATATGTTGAATTAATTAATAATCTTTTTAATGATTATACTACTAAAAGAGGTTCTGATTTAAAAAAGTTAGATATTCAAAAAGCTGATTTTGCAAAAGGTCCTGAATTTAATCTTAATGTTGATTTAATTAAAAACAACAGGACTAGAGAAATACTACAATCTTCAGAATCTTTACAAAATCTATATAAGATAATGTTAGGTTCATTAAGAAAGAAAAGAAGCACTAAAAGAGTAGGTGCTGTTATGACCTCATCAGTAGTACAAGACTTTAATAAATTAGTTTCTAAAATTAGTAATGCTATTAATAAAGAAACATCAGGAGAATTTAAAACATTTGGTGAATATTTAAATAATAAAGTAACTGAAGAAGTTAACCATAAAGATTTAGAAGATCTTGTTGTTGAAGAAAAGGTTTTAAATTATAATGATTTTATTAATCTAGGTAAGGTTGTTATAGAGGCTAATGTCGAAGATCAAAAATTTGAAAATCCAGAAACAGGAAGACAAGTAAAAGTTTCTTCTGCTTTAGGTTACGATAAATCTACATCGGCCTATAAAAAGGCAAAAGAAATAATTGGGGATAAAGAACCTACTGAAGAAACTGAATCTGGTATGTCTGATTCTCTGAAGAAAAAATTTACAGAAAAGAGAGTTGAAACTATAAAGAAAGATTTTGATAGGATTGCTTTTGAATCACCAGAAGATAGAAAAGATTTTGAAGCTGGTTTTGAAAAAGTATTAAATGGAGAAAAACTTTCAAAAGAAGAAGCTGAAACTGTAGGTAAGTATGCTAAGGTTAGTGATTCTAAAGGTAAGCTAAAAATATACTTTGCATCTAATTCAGCTGGAGAATTTAGACAAGGTGGTAGAGAAAAGGTTATGGATCTTTCTGATAAGGATGGATCTGGTGTAAAGGAATTGACTGATTTAGGATTAGAGGTAACCTCAGCTTCTACTGTTGATGGTGGAATTAAACCTAAGATTGGTGGAAAGGATATTAATCCTAATAAAATATCTGGAGGTAAAACATATAAGCCTAAAGTTGATGTTAAGAAAAATGAGAATGGGGAGATTGAAGAAATTACGATGGGATCAACAAAAATTAAAAGGCTTAAGAAACCAGATCAAGAAAAATTAACTGAAGGTATATTAGAAGCATTTAAAGAACAGAACCCAGACTTAAATGATAAAGAAGTAAAAAGATTAGTTGACAGAACAAATAGAGCAATTGATAGACATAATAAAAATTTAGGTAAATGGGAAAAGTTAAATGATGTTGAAATGATTGAAACAGTTCCAGGTTTAAATGATTTACCACAAAAGGAACGTTCTGAAAAAATACAAAAAGAATATCCTAAAGTAATCTCACAAAAGATGAGAGATCTAATAGGTGACAATCCTACTCCTAAAGAAAGAGAAGTTTTAGAAGAGATTGAAAAATTAAGTGATATTGAATCTGTTGAAGATTTTGATAATGCTACTATTGAAGTACTTAGAAAAATGGATGACATAGAATCTATAAGAAAAGGTAGTGCTGACTTGGCAGAATCATTTGCTTATATGTCAATGAATAAAAGAGGATACCGAACTGAACTTCCTGCTGGTGAAAATTTTCCAGTAGCTGATGTTATATGTTTAGGTGGTGATGTTGACTTAGATCCTGATGATCCTGAATATGCAAGTAAAGTTGCAATGCAAGGATTAGGTTTAGCTGTCAATCTCGAAACCATGGGTGGTATATCTGTAAAGAAAGATGGTGGTGCTGCATCTGCGTTAAAAAATAAAATTGGAGAATCTCAATTTTATAATAAAGAAACTGGAAATAGGCTAGACGAATTAGCCGATAATCATAATAATTTTATGGGTACACTGAAAGAACCGACTACACCTGAGACAATTAAGAAAGGTAATGAGCTTTTAGATAAACAAGAAGCATGGGCAATAGAAAATGGAATTATAGATGAAGATAAGCTTCCACTTAAATATGGAGATAGAACTCCTGAACAGTGGGCAGAAGATACTATTAAAGAATGGGAGAAAAAAGGCAGAGGTCCATTTTGTGATTTTCAAAAGGATGCATTAATAGGACATTGTAGAGCATGTTTATTAGTAGGTGAAATTCATAATGGAGATTTGGAAGAACAGTCTTATGGTAATATAAATGTATCTACATCAAAGAAAGATGGTGGTGTACATATTACTGATGGCGTTACTAATGCATCTTTAATGAAACCTCAACCTAACCCTGGTTTTAAATTTGCAAAAGGAAAAGGTCCTGATGGTTGTACTGTTGTAAGACCTAATGCAGTATATGCAGCAAACCTAAAGCATGCAGATTTTGATCCAGAGACAAATAGGTTTAAAATGGCAAAGTAAATATATAAGGTATGGAAAACATTAATGATTTAAATAACTTTCTAAACGAAAAGAAAGTGGTAGTAAAAAGAAGATACACTGAAGCATATCCAGCAAAAAATATTTCTACTAACGCTAGAATTAGAAGTGTAATATTAGATGCTATTTCAGACGGTCATATTACTGAAGAAGAAATGACTAGAATTCTTACTGAACTCCAAGCTAACAAAAGATGGCTAGGCAGAAATAAAACTTTATTTAATATCAGTGAAGATCAATCAGGTATAAAAACTTATTCATTATCACCTTATGGGCAAAGAGTTAAAAATAGAACTCATAACACTGTTATTAATGAAGCTTTATCTGTACCTCATAAAGGTAGAGGTAAAAAGCCAGTCAATATGTTTGTTGGTAGATTCCAACCTTTTACATTAGGGCATGTTAAAGTATTTGAAAAAATGTATAAAGAAAATGGTTTACCTGTTGTTGTATTTCTTGTTAGAGGAAAAGGTGATTCAGATAAAAGACCATTTGATGAGGCTATGCAACAAGCTATGTTTACAAAGATGGCTAAACAATATCCATTTTTGGAAACTGCTATAGTTGTTCCTAATGGAGCTATTGATACAATGTTTGCAGCTGCAAGACCTGCATATGAACCTATGATGTGGGGATTTGGTACTGATAGAAAGAAATCTTATGGTGCTATGATTAATAAACAATCTTATAGAGACCAACTTGGTGTAGATCCACAATTTAAAGGTTTTGAAATTTTTAGGACTGATGATAATATTTCTGCATCTAAAGTTCGTAATGCATTAAAGATAGACGATGAAAAAACTTTTAAGAAAATGACTCCTAAAAGTATTCATAAATTTTATAAACCTTTACAAGATATAATACAACCAATAAAAGAAAACAATAATATGAAAAATTTAAAATCTTTATCCGACTTTAATATTAATGAAGCAAAATTTGATAAAAGAAAACTGTTAAAGGCATTAGGTAAATCTGATGATGCATTTATTCAATTAGGAGATGGAACTGAATTAATAATTTACAATCCTAAATCAAATAATAAAGATAATGCTGATATGTGGCATAGCGATGTTGTTTTTGCAGTAGATCAAGATGGAGAAGAGCATGAAGTTAAATATAAAGACATTGCTGATCTTAAGGAATCTAAGTTAAATGAAGAGTATATTGAATTAATGCCAAATGTTGAAGCTGCATTAGAACAAATTGCAGAAGATTGGATTCAGTGGAAAGCTGGCCCAATGACAGAGTTATCTGATATTAAACCTGCAAGAAAAGAGCTACTAAATTATTGTACTGCATTTTTAAAGAAATTTATTAAGTAATGCCAGCACAATCAAAAGCACAAAGAAGATTTTTTGCATTAGCATTGCAATATAAAAAAGGAGAACTTAAATCATCTGAGGTTTCAGATGATGTAAAGGAATTATCAAAATTACCAGTTAAAACATTAGAAGATTTTGTTAAGACTGATGAAAAAGAATTACCTAACAAGATAAAAGAAAACGAAGCAGGTACGGTAAACCTTAATCCGAACATGAATGTTCAGAGTATGGGGAATGCTACTCTTCCTGGAAATCCAGGTTCTATGAATTCTTTTAGTAGCCAAAAAACCGGAAGCGGTGACTTATTGGAACCTATTAAGAAAAAGAAAAAGAAGAAAAAGAAAACTCACCTACTGTCATTTGATAAGTTTTTAAACATTTTGAAAGGCTGATAAATAAAACAAAGAACTATCAACCATTATGGCAGTAATATTACCTAAGTATCAACTTAAGGAACTCTGGGAAGCTGGTGATCTTATCACGCAGTATTCCTCTTTTGAGTTAATTGAGGCGTGTTATAATGACAAGCTAGTTGCTGGTCGAAATGTAACACTAGACGTAGTTGAAACTCCATCAGGAACAACCATTACAATAAACTCTGTTGGTGGAGGTGGTGGTACTGTAGTGAGTGTAGGTTCAGGAAATTCCCAATTTATAAATTTAACTGTAACTGGCAATCCTGCTGTTAATCCAGTTTTAACTGCTGCATTAAGTGCAACAGGTATTCCAAGTGCTAGTACATATTTAAGAGGTGATAATACATGGGCACCTATTCCTGATACAGGTGCAACAGGTCCTGTCGGTCCTGCTGGTGCTACTGGGTTTATTGGTGCAACCGGTTCAGGAGCAACTGGGGCAACCGGAGCAACTGGAGCTACAGGTGTAACTGGAGCAACTGGTTCACAAGGTAATATAGGAGCAACTGGTTCTGGTGCAACCGGATTAGGTTCAACTGGGGCAACGGGAGCAACTGGGCCACAAGGTAATATAGGAGCAACTGGAATTGGGGCAACTGGTTTAGGTTCAACTGGAGCAACCGGAGCAACTGGTGCTACTGGTTTAACTGGAGCGACAGGTATTGGCTTACAGGGCGCAACTGGCGCAGGTGCAAGTGGAGCAACTGGATCTCAAGGATCTACTGGCGCGGTAGGACAGCAAGGTTCAACTGGTGCTGTAGGGCAACAAGGAGCAACTGGTTCTCAAGGTTCAACTGGTGCAATAGGTCAACAAGGTTCAACTGGTGCTATAGGTCAACAAGGATCTACTGGTGCAGTTGGTAATCAAGGAGCAACAGGCGCAATAGGTCAACAAGGTTCAACTGGTGCAATAGGTAACCAAGGTGCAACGGGTGCTGTTGGTAATCAAGGAGCAACTGGAGCTGTAGGGCAACAAGGTTCAACTGGTGCAATAGGTAATCAAGGAGCAACTGGTGCAATAGGTCAACAAGGATCTACTGGTGCAGTTGGTAATCAAGGAGCCACTGGTGCAATTGGTAATCAAGGAGCAACAGGAGCTATAGGTCAACAAGGTTCAACTGGAGCAGTAGGACAACAA
>VMHT01075878.1_pt1 | contig 23786 bp, 40 predicted proteins | sample 4693611 | NCBI WGS metagenome assembly VMHT01 (sample SAMN12280063, study PRJNA550983) | marine metagenome | isolation source: seawater sampled from same location over 5 years 0.02-0.2 micron viral filtrate | place: USA: collected off the coast of southern California halfway between the port... ...
ACCGATTTCGAACACAAGCTCGATACTCTCATCAAGACGTACCCGGATGGGGTGCCTCGTGATGAAATGAATGAATTTTTTGAATACACGATTGAAAACAAGGATGTCCTTCTTTACGGGGTGAGTGATGAACTACTCTATGCCGTATGTGATAAAGCCTATGAAGACAAACGTTTTCATACATACGGTGAGACCATTAATTGTCTTATTGAAGAATTTAGGGAAGCGAATCCGAGTCCGGCTGCCACTGCGAACAAACAGTTCGAAATGAATAATTCGGTGAGGGAGAATGCTGTATCTTGGGCTGAAAAGGTCGCAGCTCACGATCAGAGGAAGTATCTAGTATCTAACACACGAATCATGGACATGATGAAAGATATGATGGAACATTCGAACAAGATGGCGAGTGAAACCGAGAAAAATCAAGCCATTGTGGGTAAAATCTTCGCAATCAAGTTTGTACCCGAGCCAGTGAAGAAACCTAGTATCTATGAGCGTATTTACCGTATGTTTTAATCAAAGTATTTCCACACCTCTTAGAATTCATATCTTTACACATTTCGGTGGTGGTTCGAAAGCTGTCTGCTCCTTGAGCTCCTTACGTTGCTTTAACTTTTTGATATCCGCACCCTGACAGTCATGTTTCGTCAGGTTGATACAACTCGGACAAAAACTTCCTTCACAATAATTACAATCGATGGGGACACTACATTTCTTACGACAACGTTGACAGCGCATTTCTATTCTTAACTTGAATAAAGATTTTAAACCTGTTTATTCAAGAAATGTCTCTCACTTACGCCATCGGTAAACCAATCACCCCTAGCGAATACTCCCGCCTCAAGACAACCATCAAGAGGTCTACAGCTGGATATGGTACTGCTTTGAGTGCTTCGTATTTTATCACTCAGGGTGCTGATCAGGGTGTATCGGCTGTTTTGGGAGCCGCCGCGTCGTACGCGTATGTGTCCCTTCTCTCGGATCGAGTGGACAAGTTTGAAAAATCGGCATTTCAGAAGGAGTTCTTGGCACCACTCGGTGCCGCTGCTTTTGAAGTGTCGTGGAATAACGCACCTTTCGCGTTTGACTTTGATTATGGAGCTACTTTCGTGGGGTTCCTCGCTTACAAATTTGCCCTTACCACAGTCCTATACGAGACTGTGAAGGAGATGATGATTGGGGACAGTGAGACCTTTTACGATACCGAGGAGAAGGTATATAACGACCTTAGCGAAGACGACGAAGTTCCCGAGCAATCTTCATAATTTTACGAGGAGACGCTCGGTTGATCTTCTTCTGGCCAACCGTATTCATATAAGAAACACGTTTATCTATCATATTTTTAACGTTAGCCCTGGCACGCGCGATGGCGGCTGGAGTGGGGGTGCGTGGCTTGGTAGGTTTGGGGCTCAGACCCAGTTCCCGCATCAACGCCATGGCATTGTTTTTCACACGCTGATCCCGATTGGGACCTGGACCGGGGATCTTAGTAGTCATCCTCTTCAAGAAGTCGGCGGCAACTTTCTTATTGAGAGCCTTCTTTTCCGCACGCTTCTTGGCAGCCATACACTTCTTAGCCGCCTCTGGATAGAGCTTCGCGAGGGGAATGTTGTTCATGGGAGAGCTCTTGGCACGCGACTTGATGGCACCACAGAGTTCCTTGACAGTCTTCTTCTCTGTGTTGATGCCATACTTCTTGGCAACTTTCACCACCTCATCTTTCTTGTAGAGACGGCACTTCTTACGACCAATCTTAAGATCACCCCCCCTGTCTACGGATAAGAGTACTGGAGTCATTATTTGTTAATAGCCAAGAAAATTATCTATATTAAAAGGAAGATGAGTGTCCTAATCTTCTATCTATATTTACTCTCACGTCTCACGAAGAAACCCAAATGGAAAAATGCAAAGCCCGAGGCTCGTTGGATTTAATTCATTTGTGATATACATATTATTTTCTAAGATTGGCATCAGCCGTATAATACGTCTTCCCCTTCGTTACGAAGCTATGTACTCTAGCATACCCCCACGCCTGTGGAGAGGCTCCCGGACGATGCCCGGTTCTCCACGCAGCGAGACCCCTATTGTACACGGTCTTGAGGGTCTTCAAAGGCACGCCAGTAGCCTTAGCAATTTCAGGGAGAGATTTGACTCCTGGATACATCTTTCTAAACTTTTGCGTGTAGGAAGAGGCTTTTGTCTTCTGTCCTTTGTCCGTCTCGAAAAATTTATAATTTTTTCGGAGCATCTTCTTGTAACGGGTCTCGACTTGCTCGAGGGTGGTGAGTCCCCTGAAGTATTTGGGGGGTGCGTAGATTTTACCCTCCTTTTTACGCAGTTGTCCAACCTTCTTGATGATGACTTCATTACTGAGAGGCATATTACTTTGACTTGAGATATTTTATAGCCGTGGTGATATTACGATAAATACAATTCCCAAACCTGACCCGACCTGTCCTAGGATTGTAGTAACCCTTAATACCATCAAAAGTACATTTGTGAAGTTCATCCATATAAAAATAACAAGATATTAACTATCATAAATGAGTCTTTCGATTATAATGGGAAATATGTTTTCGGGGAAAACTTCAGAACTTATTCGAAGGTTGAAGCGGTTTAAAACTATAGGTAAGAATATTATTGTCATAAGCTCCATAAAAGATACGCGATCATCCGACGAAGTATTAAAGACCCATGACAATGTGAAATTTAATTGCCATAAGATAGATGACCTATTTGATATTATTTACACCGATGAGTTTAACGAAGCTGATATAATAGCTATTGATGAAGTACAATTTTTTTCACGTTTAAAAACGTTCGTAGAGAATGTTCTATTGATGAATAAAACTATTATACTTGCTGGATTAGACAGCGATTCATCACAGCAAAAGTTTGGGGAAATATTAGATTGTATTCCATATGCATCAGATGTGGTTAAACTTTCAGCTTTATGCATGGTGTGTAAAAACGGAACATTGGGTCCGTTTACAAGGCGGAACATAGACCATAAGCCAGTCGAGTTTATTGGTGGAGATGATATATATAGCGCAGTATGTAGAGAACATATCAACGTAAATCACATTAATTGAATCGCCTGTTTAATTTAATATTAATGATTTTAAAGGTTTAATGACTATGTAATACACATGTCTCAAGCAATCGGTATTGATCTCGGAACTACCTACTCGTGTGTCGGCGTATGGCAATATGATCGTGTAGAAATCATCTCAAATGATCAAGGCAATCGCACAACACCATCTTACGTGGCTTTTACGGATGACGAGCGTCTCATCGGTGATGCTGCAAAAAATCAAACTGCTATGAATCCCAAAAATACTGTATTCGACGCGAAGCGTCTTATTGGTCGCAAATTCTCTGATAGGAAGGTTAAAGATGACATGAAGGATTGGTCTTACGAGGTTATTGCTGGACCAGGTGATAAACCTATGATCAACGTCGAATCCCACGGTGAAAAAAAGGTATTTTCACCCGAGGAGATTTCTTCGATGGTACTCACGAAGATGAAGGATATTGCTGAGTCTTTCATGGGTAAAACAGTAAAGGATGCGGTTGTCACGGTTCCCGCGTACTTTAACGATTCGCAGAGACAGGCTACTAAGGATGCCGCAGCCATCGCGGGTCTGAACTGTCTTCGGATCATCAACGAGCCTACGGCTGCCGCAATTGCCTACGGTCTTGACAAGAATAAGGATGAAGATAAGAACGTACTCATATTTGATCTTGGAGGGGGTACATTTGACGTGTCGCTTCTGAACATCGAAGGTGGCATCTTCGAGGTGAAGGCGACGGCTGGTGACACACATCTCGGTGGTGAAGACTTTGACGCTCGCCTCCTTCGACATTTCTCTGAAGAGTTTAAGCGGAAACACAAAAAGGATCTTTCCGGGAACGCTCGAGCCCTCCGCCGCCTTCGCACAGCCTGTGAACGGGCGAAGCGTACTTTGTCATCTACTTCACAAACGACAGTTGAAATCGATTCACTGTTCGAGGGTATCGACTTCTATTCGTCGATCACCCGAGCTCGTTTTGAGGATCTGAACGCTGACCTCTTCAGAAAGTGTATGGAACCTGTCGAACAGGTTATCAGAGATGCGAAGATGGACAAGGTGAAGGTTGACGAAGTTGTTTTGGTTGGTGGTTCGACCAGGATTCCTAAGATTCAGCAGATGCTCTCGAGTTTCTTTAATGGCAAGGAGCTCAACAAGTCGATTAACCCCGACGAAGCTGTCGCTTATGGGGCCGCTGTTCAAGCTGCAATTCTTTCAGGCGTCGACAATGCCAACGTCCAAGATCTTTTACTATTGGATGTCGCACCAGTATCTCTTGGTCTCGAGACTGCTGGGGGTGTCATGACTAAAATCATAGAAAGAAATACAACGATCCCGTCTAAAAAAGAACAGATTTTTTCGACATATTCCGATAATCAACCTAGTGTAACTATTCAGGTATATGAAGGTGAGCGTACACGTGCAAAAGATAATCATTTGTTGGGTACTTTTGAACTCTCTGGTATTTCACTCGCACCGCGTGGTGTTCCACAGATTAGTGTATGTTTCGACATTGATGCGAATGGTATTTTGAATGTGTCAGCCGAAGATAAAGCTTCTGGAAAGTCGGAGAAGATTGTGATTACAAATGACAAGGGTCGTTTATCAAAAGATGACATAGAACGCATGGTACAGGATGCTGAAAAGTATAAAGTGGAAGACCAAGCGTATGAAAAGAAAGTTACTGCTATGAATGGTTTGGAAACTACTATTTATGGTATACGTAATATGATTGATAGTGAAGAATGTACCTTTAGTGAAAACAATAAGACCATGATTAAAGAAAGGGTTGACGAAACTATTAAATGGATCGATGATAACCGCTCAGCTGAAATCGATGAAATTGAACATAAACAAGCAGAATTGACAGAGTTACTCACTTCATGTCAAGAAAAGGGACCCACGATTGATGAAGTCGATTAGATTTAATATAGATGTTATCATATGAGATTAATATGGAATAACATCAAGAAGACTAAACATTTTTCGTGATAATGGACTTTTAGCTGTTCGCTTATTGGATATCCTATTTTTAGGGCTGTTTACTAGAAGACGAATAATACCGTCACTATCATATACATGCTGTACTTTACCATCATGTACATCTACACTAATATATACCCGTTTATGTTTTTTTATGCGTTTTAATGCACCGGCATTTGTAAAATCGTGTTTATAATACCCCTTTACATTCGTTTTGTTTACATTTTTCCATCTTTTATTTTTTTTATCCCAATATTGACCATCTGGTATAAAGCCATGTTTCATTAAAGATCGTGTCGAAGCAATAGATTTCTTGAACATTGACAATCTGTGTCTTGTCAGTGATTTTTCTGTGTTAGTGGGTTTATTGAACGCTAAGGGACTTCCCATCATAGGGGTATTGTTATTAAGTATATGAGTTTCATTTCTCATTTATATTACAAAATATTTATATCGGTGTGTCTATCATTCGCGTACCAGAAAAAAGTATATCCCCCTCCACATCCCAAAAATCTCGAGTATAAATAGGTTCGTTAAGAACTCTCAGCTGTTCTTCACATGACGCACATTTAAATTCTAAAATCTCTAATATCCCCTGTGACTTTTTATATTCCAATTCCCACAGATTTTTCATGTTTGAAATAGCGACATTCCGAATATCCCTGTATTCATTGTAAATCTGTTTCTCAAAATCTGGAAGTTTTTTAAGAGTTGAGAGAGAAAGTTCATCAAGATGGATAAACCCCTTTTTGGCAATCGATATTTCACCTTCATTGCCAATTTCGATGACAATTGTCCGAAGTCCATGTTCTAGTAAATTTCCCCATGTCCAAGAATTTATCTTTCCATCACAAGAACCAATTAGATCTGTGTGATACCAATTCTGTGGTGTACTGTCAATATACCGATGTTCATCTCGGACTGAAACCATGTTTATATTTTTATGACACCAATACTCTATCGATTCCTGTTTTATACGAGATGTTATACGTTGAATAAGTTTACATTCAATTATATGTTTGTAGTACTTCTTCATATTATCGTATTCTTCGTGCATTTTCTCAATCGACTCTGAAATGTCATGTCGGAGACATTGTATATGTTCCTGCAATCTCTGTTCTTCGTCGTTATTATCATCTGAAGTGTAATAAAAAACGTCGTCATCATTTGTTTTAGCATCTATGAGATTTTCGTGTACGCGCTTTATCTTATCTGCCATATTCAGATACATCCCATCACCGATTTTATGAGATATTTCATCAAGGTATGCCATAAGACATTTAAGATCCTCCATTTCAACCTGAAAATCTTAAAAATCTCACACGACTTAAGTTTGATGAGAATTGTTATGTATGCGAAACATCAAATTTACGACGACTTGTAAAAGTCTTTTATTAAAAATTCTGACTAATTACACACTTTCTTCTGGATTCTGGCCCAACTCACGGTATTCTTGCGTAACCGTGAATCCTGTGAAGTGATGAAGCATTTGAATGGTGCCGTCATTTTCACGCGTTAATGTAGCCGTATCAGTACTAGATATATCTTCCGGTATATTATTCACCATGAATGTTCTATATGATGGAGGTTCATTGTCTATATTCTCTAGTGCAAGTGTAATTTCTGAGACCGTTGGAAAATGACCGGTTGGTAATGTTAATGGTTCATTTTGATCTAGTAGAAACTTTGGAGGTTTCACGTTTTTCCATAAATCCCTGATCAAATTAGACATTTCGATATAATCACCTTCGGGAATTACATCAGCATGTTTATCAATCAATCCCATAAGTGTATGAAATTTATCCATAGTAGTCTCTGTTACTGTTCTACTGTTTATATTGGAATCTCCTAAATCTACTTGATTTTGATCAGTCGATTGATTTGAAACGATCAAATTTATAATATTCGATTCATCCATAGATTATGTATATAAATAATATGACTTAGGTCGGATTTAAAAAATTTTCAAGTGATTTTGCTGATGTTTTTACTTTACGTTTGATTTTTAAAAAACGTTCCGTTAATTCATAAAGGTTAATCACATTACCTATTTCGATATCATATTTCATATCATCGATTAACCTATATAACATATCCAGGGTCATTATATTCATCTCGTTCGCGAATATACGTGATATTTTTGCTTCCAGGTATACAGCCAGATTTTCACACTCTATATGAAGTTCTTTTAATTCGGTATATTTATCATCATATGCTTCCTTTATATCAACGTCGCCATTTTCTATGATAACTTGTTCATTACATTCATTATATGTGACGATTATGTTATTTTTTTTAATGTCAAATTGTCTCATTTCAGTAATCACACTAAATAGATTCTTTATTTTTTTAAACATTTAGCCGGGGCTGATGGCACTTGTGGTACTTCAGTTAATAATATATTCCAGATTAACCTTTGCACGTCTGGGCAGAGAGGATCTGTTACTCGAAGAAATGTTACTGCAAATTCGTGAGTGTAACAATACATCAATCTTCTTTATTTTCGTTGATTTCATTTTCAGATTTTTTCACTTGACTTAAGTTTCGTTTCATATTCATCGCTTCAAGGTCAACATCAAGAAGAAATCGCATAGGAGCATCTACGAAACCACATTTTAACCAGCTGAAAATATTAAACGCATATTCCGGGCTATAAGAATATAGCGTTTTTACAAGAGCGAAAATATGTGTTCTCATTTCGAAAACAAATGTACCCGTGTACATATCATGTACAGTATTAGGTGAATCTTGATCCATTGTATATTATATTACATTTCTTTTTTTATATTCGTTTAATATTATATTGTTTTACATACAAAATCACACGAGCTTCGTCAGACATGCATAATTATCTTAAAATAATCAAATCTTGTGTATAATAAATATATGGTAATAGTATATGAACGAATATCAAGAACTTACGCTCAGAACTATCGGAGTCTTCAGTAGTGTATTTTTACAGTTAGTTGGGCGATGAAAAGTTCCATACCAAGGGGTGAACTATTCGCGGTCGGTGTAATCATGTCTGTTATTATTGCAATCTATCTTAGATAATTAAAATGCTACTATCGAGCTAGCGATCTATGAATATGATTAAAAAAATGTACGAGGTTCGGCTCGATTACCCCATTCCACAGACGAGTGTCACGTTTATAAATAGTACGACCAATTACATCAAATGAAAACTCGTCAATACCCAATAAAAACATGTATGTCTGTGCGATTATATTATCTTTTAATTCGTCAAGGTCATCATTTATATAATTTTTTTTTACCGTAGTTTTATTATTATCGTCAGTCACTTCACCGATTATACCAGACAATTCATATTTTGTTCCTTTTATGACACAAACCACCTTTTCACACCTTTTAAATTTTTCATTGTTTTTAGTCCTCACATGTTTAGCATATAGGATGTTTTCAAAATAGTTCAAGATTATTTCCATATCCACTTCACTTAATTTCGTCTTATTGACGATCTGAAACCTGATACTCTTTATCTTTCTACTTATGTCACTTATTGGTATTTTGTCATATTTGTTAATGTACTCTGTTAGTAAATAATTGATAAAATCTTGTTTCAGAATCTTTTCAATATATTTATACTCCCTACGAGTTTGCATCAATAGCTTATTGTATGCTATAATAGGCTTTGCGACTACCTCGAGATCTTTATTTGAATAACCGGTAATAACAGGAACATCTTCAATAGGAATGGTAATTTTATCAATATTAATTTTTGCCTGGACACTAAAGGTGTGTTTTCTCAATTGATGATATATTTCCCCACATGCACGCGCATCAAATAAAGCATGATGTTCAAGAAACCCTCGATTAAATAGATATGTATAAATAGTCGGTAATTTTTTATTCTCTGTAGGTAAAAAATGCATCTTAGACATATGAATTGTACATACTTTATGTAACGTGTGAAATGTCTCAAGAGATAAATTATACCGAATGCATTCACTTATAAACATATTCTCGTCAAACTGACTATTATGTGCCACGAGTGTCTGTATATCATATTTTTTAACCATTGACATAAAAACATTATAAATGTGTTTAAATGGTAGACCCTCCATATTCGCTTTATTATTTGTGATCTTGTGAACATGTGTAGCCCCTGTATGATCACAACAGGAACAAAGTCTTGGTTCTGTAGTACATTCCGGATTTACATGTTCACCAAGTTTAAAACCATCGGGTCGTGCAATTATATATTGTGTTTCGATCTCACACCCCCTTTCGTCGAAAACGACAATAGCGAGTGATACAATTCTTGCATTATCCCATTTATATAGATTGTCCCTTGAACATGGACTCCGTGTATAAGGTATACCAGAAGTTTCTGTGTCCCATGCAATATACTTGCTCATGTTAAAAATGAGTGATAAGATGACTCACTTAGGTTATATTTAATCAATCGTCATCGACACAATCTTCAATATACTCCTCGTTATCTTCATCATCTTCTTCGTCGTCGGCTACAATGGCCTCATCTTCTTCAGGTATATAATCACTTACTTGTTTCTGTTCTTGTTCTTCTTGTTCTTCTTGTTCTTCTTGTTCTTCTTGTTCTTCTTGTTCTTCTTGTTTTTGTTCGTTTAACTTTTTATTTACCTTTCTTTTTGTAGAACTTTTTTTATCGAAGATTTTTTCGATTATTTTTTCAAGTTTCTTAAAAAATAGCACACGTTCTTTCTTTCTTGAATTCATTTTTTCGATAAATTCATGTGAAAATCCAATAGATTTACACGCTGCCACGACATTCTTAAATGGGGGTGCCCTTCCATTAGAATAATACATATCCCATAAAATTTTGAAATTGGGTATGATTTTTACCTTAACCTTACCAGATTTCAGAATCACGAATTTCACATAAATTTTATCTACGAATTCTAGATAAGGTTCGGGTTTTTTGTGTGTGATGTTAGCACGAGATCGTGCTTCAGTAACATCTGGATCTTTAAATGGAACACCAAGCATTTGATAATTTCTTTTTAATAGTTTAGTATAATCTTGAGCATTTTGAATTGTAAATGCCTTACATATACGCGGCCTTTCTATACACACATTCGGTTTTGTTAAGTTAAAAAGGAAAGTACCCGGAATCAAGGGTCCAGTAGGTATACATGATGAAACGGGGGTTCGTTTATGTGGTCGTTTCAGCATGCACTATTAGCACGATTTTTATATGACTTAGGTCTTTTTTTAATGTTATATCTTGCAGTAGTCGAGTTCACATCCAATGACATGATGTGCTTGAAAGTTCTGAAGGGAACTATAGGGTCCCCAAAGTTCGATAATTTTACGATCCTTGTTATACCATATATAGTTTAGTTCGAGAAATCTAGTTAACCAATAAAACCTCTTCCCATTTTTACCGATAAATTTAAAAATGTTATCATCTGAATACGAAGATACATCCATCTCACTGTAATGTGTATTAGGGGGTGTGTACGGTCCCATTACGACTACTTATAATGACATGTTCACAAGGTTTTAAATAACTTTATAGATATTAGAAACACTATAAACGATATTTCATCATCTATCGTGCACAAGAACTACAATACCCTTCCTTTTTTTTATGCATGCCACCTTTTTTATACATTTCCTTTTTCCTGTACATCTCAGCTTTTTTCTTCTTATAGTGTTCGGATAGTTTCTTCTTGTACATTTCTACTTTACTTTTCTTCTCGTATCCTGAATACATTGGTGCTATAACCCCACACGATTCTAGGGTGTAGTATAAAACTACTACAGATACCATTATAGCAAAAAATTGTAAAGTGCCACGGGAAATTTTTGTCATGTTGTTATAATATACCTAGATATTTTTTTATATGTCATATTCATGTTCACGTTCATCGTAAAGTGACACTTCAGAATCGGTGTCACTACTTGTATAACCATCTTCAAATTCGTATTCTGGATCACTTTCATAAATATATCTATACCTATTATAGCCTACCTTCTCATAATCACCTGTATCTTCTAGCTCTACTGTATCATAGAACCCTGAAACCGATTCAATAGGAATTGTATGTGTATAATGACTAAAATGATATATGAACGCATCAGCGTCATATACTAACATTTTTACAACATAATTAGTATCATGTCGCGCGACTATCTTACAGATTTCAACAAACTCGTCTTCGTATTCTACATCAACAATTTGGCCTTCCATAGATATATTATAAAAATAATCTTAAGCAACATTTTTCTCGTATAATATAATATAATGATCCCTACGTGCATAAAGTCGAACCACGCTGTCATGTTTGATATAGACGATACTCTCATTTCTTCCGTTACAGGTAAACGAATAGATGAAGCATTTAATTTATATGTCAAGGCTAAAAATAATGGATATAAGATTATTATAATAACGGCTCGCCCAGGTTTTTATGAAAACGTTCGATGGACACGAGATCAGTTAAATGATTTGAAGGTGGAATACAACGAATTAATTTTCACATCACCTCAAGGGAAATCTATGTATAAACGTGAATCGGGGTATGTGTATATTCTATCAGTCGGAGACATGGATACAGATTTGACAGATTCTAAACACTCTATTAAGATTTCCAGGTAGAATTACATACATGACATGTTATAAAGATTGTCATGGGTTCATCAGCTGACCGTGTCTGAAGTTCATAGTATGTCGTCTTCCACTTTTTACATTTACCACATTTAAATGCACCCTTATAATCAATATCATTTGCGACGTTATAATCCTTTTTCAGATTTTTTTGTATATTTTTTTCAATTTCTTTAGACAAGGGGCCACCTGGCCATAAAACATTTTGAGGTGTATCTACGACCTCGTATGTTTTCATTTTACCATTCAAAATCATATCTTTCAGGGTAGGAGAATTTTTTAAACAGTTTTGAACTTCTAGAAATTTACATTTATAACGATTCATATGTTTCGGATTATCCGAAGCGGGTGTATCAAAAAGATTCTTAGAACGTTTGATGGCCCAATTATGAATCGACGACTCAAGATTCCTGCATTTTGAATCTGTCACAGGTAAATCTAAAATATATGAAAGTCGTTGTAAAATGAATTCCCGTGTAGCAGAATACATATATCTATGGTACTCTAATAACGACTTAGGTGTGGCATAGCAACCTTTGCACACTCTTCATATGATTCCGGTGAACATGTATTAAACGAGTCCTTTTTCCTGTGTGAATTTCTTATATTCCACTGGGAATCTAGACTATAATGTCTACTGAGCATAGAGTATTTTTCAGAATATATATGAATCATAAGAACGGCTATAAATAAAATTACACCGATGTAAAATGTGTGAATCATATATTAATACAGCTTTTTTTATTTCTTATAATAGAATGACAAAGGCTGTATTGATACATGAAGACGAGGGTCATCTAAATGATATAGAAATCGACATAGACCCTATAAAAAACGAAATTTTTAAAAATTTAGGTGGTCCGGCTACGTTTATTGGACAGTGGCCTGACTTAGATGTAGTTATTATGAAATGTACAACAGCACAAATAAAAAATATGAACACGATTCCACACCCATTTCAGGATGAAGTCGTATTTGGTAAAGTATTGTTGATTCGTATGGATAAATATTCAGAACCAAGAGACTTCACATTAGACGAATATACACATTTCAAGAAGATGTCGCTGGAATAAAAGCCTTTCCACGCAAAACAGCCTGTGAGTATTTGAGTGCGATTTGAAAATGTATAAAAGCCCAATCAACCATTTTAATAGAACTTTTTGTGATCGGGTTATCATTTATCACCCCATCAATATTTACGCGTTTATTATCCATAATTGTTGCCATACCGATATCAACTTTCTGTAACCATAGTACATGTTCTTTATCCATAGGATCGAACCCAGTTACTAATGATGTCATATATACATTATAGTTATATATTCTTTATATTATATTCAAGATGATCTGTATAAATTACTTTGTCAATTTCACCATCAATATCTACACCCTGTATTTTAAATGATGAATCACCCTGATGTCTAAAATCGCTACATAAGAAATATTGTATACCGGTACTAGATGTCATTTTATTTAGATCTTCCCATGTCTTATAGCTCATACTTAATTTTTTTTCACAATCATCAGCACTTTCATATTTAACACTTGAATGTACAACAGACATCGTTTTTGTAGATAGATCTATACGCGGCCACTTACCGTATTTGTATTTTTGGTTTGATATGTATTTTGCATACGATGTAGCAATTTTATTATCTTTAAAACATATAAATCGCCCTTGTGATTTAGGATCGATAATTGTAGCAGCACCCACATACTCCAGTGTTATAAAATAGAAACCTGTCATGCATATTATTTACGAGATTAAAAACCTTAATATATTGTATAATGCAATTTCCGAAAACATCTGGTCAATGTACATATTTACGATCCATACAATCTATAAAACCTATCACAATAGCAACAGGTCCCGCTGGTTCTGGTAAAACTCTACTCGCATGTCAGGAAGCATGTATACAGTTATCTAAAAGACGATATGATCGGATAATTTTCACACGACCAGTGGTAGCTGCAGACGAAGATCTAGGATATTTACCCGGTGACATGGGAAGTAAAATGGAACCATGGGCGATGCCCATGATAGAGTTCGTGGAGCAGTATCTTACTCACAATCAAGTTCAATCTCGCGTCGATATAGAACCACTAGGTTTTATGCGAGGTCGAACATTTAATAATGTCTTCCTTATAGCAGATGAAATGCAAAATAGTACACCTAAGCAGATGAAAATGTTACTTACTCGTCTAGGGGAAAATTCTAAGATGGTTGTAATTGGTGATATGGATCAAAGTGATCTTTTATGTGAAAATGGTTTAGAAGATATAACGAATATTATAGATCATAATGCGATGGAATATATTAATTACGTCGACATGTCACATGAAGATGTAATACGCCACGATGCAGTTTCTGAAGTGCTTACGTTATATAAAAAATAGTTATCATGACGCTAAATCATGATATTTATCGACGCTTTTTAAACAATTTGCGACTCGGAAATCTATTTCCAGGTAGATTTAAATTACTTCTCATACCGCGAATACTGTTATACAGTGATCTGATGGTACCTTCTATGATATATGTATTAACATTGGGTTTTTTGCGATATTCTTTCGCAGTTTCACGCGTTCGTCGTAAAAACCTATAACGACCACTATCCTTAAACCTTGGATGTTTTTTATGAACGTAAACCATTGCATCTTTAGCCATGTCAATTACCACGTCTAATCGACCATTTAAATTCTTTCTCCTGTTGTTTGATAAACTACGTTTATTAGTTCTTCCTGGTGAATTCATATCATACATATTAAATAACGATTTCACGCGCTTATCGGAAGTGGGTCCATTATCTGAACGCCTTCTAAGGTATACACCCCTTGCATTATTTTGATTTATGTACCTCATCCCCATGTTATTTTGATTAATATTTCCTATTTCCAAACTATTTCGATTTTGATTTCGATTTTTGTATGGCGTCATTATAATATATTGACATTTTATTCACATACAAGTAAATCGATCTCATTCTCAAATGTATTTGACATGAGGACAGTTTTCAGATCTCTTGAGAATGTTCTATATTTCTTGGGCAGCTCTCCCCATAATCGTTCATTGGTTACAAACGCGTCTATTTTATCGGTTGCGAGTAGAGGTTCGAGTAATAACCAATTAGGTTCACTATATTTGATTTTTGAACACCCTTTTGCAAATTTTCGAGCGTATATATACCATGCCGCTATACTTTTATATATACGTATCGGTTTCTTACACATTTCTAAACACTTTTCTAATGAAGGTACGACAAATGTATGAAATTTTGTATAACCATCAAAACATATTCTTTCTAACTCGTCCATATTCAATTCGGATGATAACCGCTCTTCTACATTACTAACATAATCGTATATATCAAATGGTAACTCGATATCGATCGACGGGATAATCTCCTCTTTTTGTAATTCCCTGAAATGTTGCCTATGAATTTCGTCGTTCATAACCTGATCAAATCTTTCATACCCAGAGAGAACTCCCATATAAGCTAACGAAGTATGGGCTCCATTGAGAATTCTTATTTTAGTTTCTTCATATGGATTAATGTCATTGGTAATGGTTACACCAAGAGACGATAAATCTGGGAAGTCTGTCATGAATTTATCTTCGATGACCCATTGTGAGTAATCTTCTGTCTGCACTGCGGTACCTCCAAATCCTGGGTATGTTTTTTCAATGTCGTTACGCATTTTTTCAGATGATCGGGGTGTTATTCTGTCAACCATACAACATGGAAAAGCTACATTTAAACGAACCCATTCGGCTAATTCATGCTGATTTGTTTGATATAAATATGCCAAAAATTGTGTTTCTAAAACTAAACCATTTTTGCGTATATTGTCACAACTCATAATTGTTATGGGTGTATTCCTATTGCGTAAACCACAAGCCAGATATTCATACAAAGGAGATCCAGGAGCATAACCACTTTCAGTAATAGTAATAGTGACGAGTTGGACACTTGGCAGTGTTAACATGTGCTTAGCTACTATACGATTTTTACTCCAATCGATATAGTCTAGGTGAGATCTTACCATTCTTATTTTCGATGGGGTTTTAACTATATATTTATCTATTTCACGAAAACCTTCATTGCGTAAATTAACTGCTACAATACCCCAACGAAGGTCACCGGTCTGTTCCATAAAATCGTCTATATACACAGCTTGATGAGCACGGTGAAATGCACCATATCCTATATGTATTATACCAGTTTGACACTCACGCCTATTGTAAGAAGTCTCGTACATTAACTTTACTAAGATAATGTTTCGATGGTTACCCCCCCCTCCTGTAAATTTATTCATATGTAGTCCGACACCACAACTCATTTGCACCAGAAAATTCAAATAAAATATGAATTAGTGCACCACCCAATAATAATTTCATATTTACTGATAGATTTGTATATCGTTTTAATATCATATATATTATAAAATTTAATACACCTATTATAATAGCTTCTGTTGATATAATCTGAATGGGTCTATACTTCATTTATATAACATAGAAAAAAAAGACCTAAGTAAAAATTAACATAGCGAAAAGTACGAATATGAAGTATTGTGTTGTGAGAAGTCATATGTCAAAAGATGGTGATATTATAACAACCAGTACTAGTCACTTATGTGCCGAGAGGCAGGTGATACGTAGATTATATAGAGAGTGTATAAAGGATGGAAATAAACCTCATTCATTTAAACGATGGTTGCGACGAAAACATGGACAGATGATCATATCTCGGACTAATATACATGGAGATGCAACATCTATACCATGTGTTCTGTGTAGAAAGATGCTGGAGAAGTATGAAATAAAATGGAGGGCACATGACGGAAATAAATGGGTGGATAGTTACAGGGATATATGTTTACCAATATCGAAACCTACCAATAAACAGGTAAGAAAACTAGGATTTGGTGATACGAAAGTCTTAAATTGATTATCGCCTCCTGTAGAAATAGCTTCATTTTTTTTTCTTAGCTATATTTAATGAGAGATGAAAAAATATTTTGAATGTTGAAAAAAGTATGGCTAAAAATTTCATCTTTTTTACCCCAATTTTTGCCCGCAAGCGGGCTGCGGCGTAGCCGCAGGGGTTTACCCCAAAAATTGGTATGAAAAAGGTGAAATTTTTAGCCCGTCTTTTTTCATCTTTCCGAAAAGATTTTTCATCTCCCCTAAATATAGCTAAGAAAAAAAATAAGGCTAATCTTCAGGACAAATATTTTAAAATTTTGTGTATCATTTAAACCCTAAATTTCTTATTTGTTTATTGGTTGGCCTAGAAATGGGCAAACATACATCCTTATTACTATCTATCCATTTGTCTCCGTCATACGCTCTCCATTGTATTTCATATTTTTCAATCATCTTTCTACATAATACACATGGTATAGATTTGGCGTCACCGTATATGTTGGTACGAAATATAATCATTTGACCATGCTTTCGTCTTAACCATTTTGTAAATGAATGGGGTTTGTTCCCGTCCTTGATACATTCTCTATATAACCGTCGTATAATCTGTCTTTCTGCACACATATGACTTGTACTCGTTGTTATGTTTTCATACGCTTTTGACATATAACCTCGTACTACACAATATTTCATATTTCATATTCACGTTTGTTTAATATAAAAATATTTACTTAAGTATCTTTTTTTCTAATATTATATAAAAATGAAGTATAGATCTACAAGTCATGTGTTATTTGAAGCTATAATAATAGGTGTTCTAAATTTTGTAATATTTACAACATTAAAACAAATGACAAATATACCCACATCGGTGAAATTAATTTTATGCGGTGCATTGATCCATATTTTATTTGAAGTTTTAGGTGCGAACGAGTGGTGGTGTCTATCTACATATAAATAATTTTAATACAGGAGACAGCGTCTTGACAAGTGGTATAAAGCATTTAAGTTTACTAAACATAATATTGGTAAACTTAAATGTATCAAACCTTCTATAAAAAGTCTGAATGTCAGACTGGTATAATTCATATAGGATACGGTGCATTTCATCGCGCTCATCAGGCTATGTATATAGACGATTATATGGAATTTACGGGGGACTTAAGATGGGGTATTGTCGCAGTTAACTTACGAAACGAAGGATTCCGTGAAATAGATGACTATATAGTCAAAACACCATCAAAAATGAGAATGGTAAGATCTCATTTAGATTATATCGATTGGACTAAAAATCGTACCGTAGCGAAACATATGTTGACGTTACCAAGTGTTCATCTCATAACCATAACTGTAACTGAAAGTGGGTATACACCCGGATCCCCTTTGTATGAATATCTAGCGTGTGGGTTACGTAATAGAAATACTCCAATAACAATTATGTGTTGCGACAATATACGCCAAAATGGATTAGTTTTAGAAGCCCAATTTTTAGCATACCTATATCAAACGAACCAACATTCGCTCGCAGATTGGGTTCGAGAAAATGTGTCATTTCCTTCTTGTATGGTTGATCGAATAACACCACGATCAACCCAAACTTTCCGAAACGAAATAGATAAAATTTACGTAGGGTTAGGTGATACAGCCGTTCAAACAGAAGAATATACACAATGGGTTATAGAAGACAAATTTGTATCAGACTTTCCAGATCTGACAAAAGTTGGAGCAACAATAACAGGGAATATCGAACCATACGAAGAAACAAAAATTAGAATATTAAATGGTGCTCATACATCATTAGCTTATATGGGTGTTCTTTCAGGTTATCACAGGTTTGACCAGGTTATGAACGATAAAATGTATAGAAAACATTTCAGGAAATTACAAAAAGAGGAGATAGTCCCATCAATTGACATTGAATTACCATTTGATATACATGAATATGTCGATACAGTTGAAGAGAGATTATCTTCACATTTAAATCATGATGAACTGGAACGAATATGTTTCGATGGTTATACAAAATTTCATACATTTATATTACCATCATTAGAAAAATGTCTAGAAAAAAATAAAAAACCCATACATATCTATCGGAGCATTGCGGCATGGTATTTATATGCCCGAAAATTTGCAAAAGGGTGTTCGAAGATTAAATATAATGAACCTAATTGGCTACTCTTAGAACCCTTACTCGCGGATGATAAAATTGACTCGTTTGTTACAAATGAACGTTTATGGGGAGACTTAGCTAAAACGTATATAACATTTTCCAGAGATTTAAAAAGTGTAATCATGTCTCAGACATTTGAAAACGAAATTGATTTACTCACACAAGAATATTAATGTTATTATTTATCGTATAATGTAAGTAATTCAGAAACAGCGGGATGACGTATTACATCATCCTGAGACATATCAACATAATCAACGTAATCCATCTCAATATGATCTATAATAGATATTATATCTTTCAGACCATTGCTACCTACTAGATCGCTTTGATTTAGATCGCCTAATACGACCATTTTAGAATTTTTTCCCAAACGTGTAAGTAACATCTTCATTTGGTTGGGGGTACTGTTTTGCATTTCATCGGCTATAACAAAAACGTTATTAAATGTCCGACCACGCATAAATCCTAACGGTTCAACTTGTACACGTGATTCAACTTGGTTATGTGTCAGGTATTGTTCCACAAATTCTAACATAGGCATAGCCCAAGGCTCCATCTTACTCCCCATATCACCAGGCAAATATCCTAAATCTTCATCTGCAGCTACTACAGGTCGTGTGCATATTATTCTATCGTAGCGTCGTCTAGATAAATGTATACACGCTTCCTGACATGCAAGTATAGTTTTGCCCGAGCCTGCCGGACCCGTAGCTATAGTAACGGGTTTTACGGATTGAATAGAACGTAAATATCTACACTGTCCGGGTGTTTTTGGAAATTGCATATATAATACCTTAAGGTTTTTAATCTCATAAATAGTATGCATGAAGGATTTTTACTTTATAACTCTTGAATACAGTAGAACAGCTGCTACTATAATCGACCCTAAATCGAAATCACGTTTTATATGTTTCAAAGATAATAGAACTGCTAAATCATATGCAAAATATATAGCGAAACATAAAGCTGAATATGGTGAGTGGCCGCACGTAGATTTATCTACACAAACAATGAGATTAACATATTTCGACACTAAAAAGATAGAAGATGTTCAAAAATATGAAGATTTGTTAAACATCAGCTACAAAACACACGAAGATCTGGATGAAATGACTATACGAACTGGTATACAATACTTCTATTGCCACGAATTTGCATGTGAAAATGATGCGTCGTTTAAAATGTCTGGTCAAGAAATAGATGGTGAGGTTGATGAAGTAATTTACCGGGAAAAACTGGATTATAATATAAAGAATATATAACTATATTACATATATGACTACAATTCTAAAAGATTTTGATCCTTCTAAAGAAGATCACGTTTTATGGTTACAAAAGGTTGATGCTGTGATGGTCGCGGTCACGAATAATGAACGCGGTGATATTGAAAAGGTCGTAAACGTAAACCCAATCACGAAAACTAAAGTAGATATGATCGAGTGGGCTTTCGTTCATTTTCAACTTGCACTTAAATATTCACAGTGCGTTTTGCGCGGAAATGCGTTTATTCCAACAACCTTTCTCTGATAAAATGATTATATTCCCCCAATGTAAAATCTTTTGGCTCTGAATATTTATCCATTCGAATTAATAATATTTTACCAAAAACAACATCATTCTCAAATGGCGGTGGAATATTATTCATATTTTTTATACCCCCTTTCGTACACTTTACAATAACCACTTCTAATTCCGGCCACTGTCCTATAAATGTTGCCGCTCCCCCTAAAAGTTTAAAAATTTCATTTTTCACTGGATCTATATCAAGTTCTATATCTATTACATCTCCTTTTTCTTCGTTTATTAATACAGCCTTTGTCATCTTGATGTAGACAAATAAAAAAACCTATATTAATATATGATATCCACGTTTCAAGCTGGGATATTTTTATTCATAATTGTTCTCCTGATACACGTTTATTCCGAAAAATATTCATTACTCAGTAGACATTATAGTTTAGATTCTCAATGGAACGTACGAAGTTCAAATAGAACAAAAGATTCGTTCAATACATGTTCACCTGAATCGTATGAAGAGTGTGCAAAAGTTGCCATGCCACACCTAAGTCGATATTAAATTAATAAAACATATTGTAATGTCTACACGAGAATTCGTAACGAAACGTTTCTCTGAACTTTTAGACTTACCAGTAACCGACACTAAATGTATAAATCTGGAATTATCTATACATAACTGGACAATTAAACGTTCCAAAGAATTATCAGACGTTCCCGCCTCTGATAATCATAAACATATGAACAGGTATAAAACCAAGTTTCTCGAGATTCAAAAGTGTTTAAGAAATTCACCAACACTCAAGGATATGATATTAACCGGTAAAATGAAAACGTATGAAGTTGTACATTCAACTCCGAATGTTCTATGGCCTGGCGGTCCTATGGCACTAGAACTAGAAGAAAGTATAAAAAGAAGTATGAAAAAGGAGTATAACGTGGCGAATGATGAAGATTATAAGGGTGCGTTCAAATGTGCTAAATGCAGACAATGGAAAACCACATATTATGAACTTCAAACACGATCAGCAGATGAACCCATGACAGTTTTTGTGACGTGTCATGTGTGTAAATCTACTTGGAAATTTTAATAGAATATTTAGAATCTGTTAAGTCTGTATCCATATCTCCCACTGAAAGAATATATTCGTATCCCGACTTACGTTTATATACCGACTTACCTTGAGGGGTTGTAAAAACTAATTCATTATACTTTATATTTAAACGTTTTAATTGATTACGTGTCCAAATAACATTTTCACGAAACCCAGGACGAGCAGTTATTATCACGATCTTATATCCATTATTTTTAGCTCTAGTATACAAATTATATCCCTCTTCTATTATTTTACCTGTATCACTGTTAATAAGAGTGTCATCAATATCAAACATAACCGCTTTATTCTGATCTGTACAACGTGGAAGTATATTCATTTATATTATATAAGAAAATGTTACTTTAAGATTATTTATTATAAATAATGTATGGAGGGTCAAATAGTTGATATAGAATACGACACCTTATTCTCTGATATATGTAAAATAATTTCGCGTCGGGGGGAGGATTATGTAGTAAAAGCTTTGGTTTATGACCCTGATACATTTCTTTATCAATTTAGTCATTATACACATATAGTACCAATAGAATCTGTTTCGGGATTTTACGATACAGTAGAATTAGAGGATACAGGGATTTATAAAAAAATTGCTCATAATCGATATAAATGTTTAGATGAAAGTGATCCAGAATACGAATTACTGTCAGCAGACGATGAATCCGATGACGAAACAGATTCAGATATAAGTCTCTATGATGAACAAGAATATGAATACGAATAAATAAAATATTTACTATCAGTATAATAACATTATGAAGAAAGACGTCAAAAATATTCTATTCGTAGCAGTAGCTGTAGTACTTTTGTATTATGTGCTCGATTGCTCGGGTGTATTAAAGAAGTTTAAGTCGGGATACAAAAAACCCACAAACAAGGAAATGTATAAAAAAAAGCTATTAGAACATTACAAGAAAAAGAATGAACATTACAAGAAAAAGAAACTAGAGAAAATGGGTAGCAAAGAATCTTATAAAAAGCGTGAAATGTACAAGAAGAAGAGAGAGGGATATTGCAGTGGTTGTGCTTAATAAAGTTACTTAAAACCGAATCGATATATAAATATAAGTATCATGGCTCCGTATACGCCCCCTAATACACATTATAGTGAATTAGATGTATCGTCATACTCCGAAGATGATTTATTCAAATTTGTCGGTAAAAATGGAAAGCGTTTTTACTGGCTGACCAAATTTCTTGATCTATCATACATTTGGTATAATAAAAACCGCAAAGTTATCGAAATATGGGGACCTTTCAGTTCCCTTCAAAACTTCCAGGCGCATCACGTAATTGGGTGTGAGCTTGATTATTGCGCAGGTAAAGTATAAATCAAACTTAAGTTATAGAATTTGTAATCATAATATAGATGTTGAAACGACCCACTCAAAGAGTACACGTTTCACCATGTATACACACAGAACCTGTATCAGGTACCTTTCTTCATAAAATAATCAGACCCGATACTCGCATACAAAGACCCGAGAATTCGAAATCATTCGCAAGGCAAAATGCAGACGATTATATAAAACTTTTGAAAAGAAATTACGAATATTGGGGTGTTCCGTTTAAATGTCCCGATGTCGTAGAATCTAAACCACCTATTACAAACAAAAAAATCGCGGAACCTACTCTCGAGTTTGTCGATAAGGTTCAAGTAAAACTTACCATACTAAAATCCGGTAAAATAAAACTAAAACTTATACCTAACTTTTTAGTATTGTGGAATACGTACTATTCAAAAGGAAAAGTACCCCCGTTTAAAAGTGTTATGGCGGCTTATAAAGCTTTAGGGTTTTCGGAACAATTTATCGAAAAAATAAACGAAAGAAAAACAAAACGTGTCATATTTTTTAAGAAGTTAGAAAAAATTATTGAAAAACTATTCGATAAAAAAAGTGTTCCTAGAAAGAAATTGACTAAAAAGTCAAATGAAAAAAAACCGGAACCAGAACTAGAAGAAGTTGAAATCGAAGTCGTTGATAACGATAACGATAACGACGACGATGACGATGACGGTCCAGAAGAAGACGAAGCTATCATGGTCGAAGAAGAAGATGGTGAAGAAGTTGAAGAATTTGTTGATGATTGTGCCGACGAAGATTAGAAAATAAAACCTAAGTAGCTCCAATGTATTAAAAGAAAATAACTTAATATTTACAATGGAAGGCTATATCGCATGGGACACGGAAACATCAGGGCTTCCGTCTACCAGGTCACGTTGTTCAAAAGAGACTGTACAGGCGTGGGATAATGCTAGGGTTGCATCACTCGCTATGATCGTTTTCGATAAAAATGGTAAAGAACTTGAATCACATTATATGATTACACAACCAGATGGTTTTGAACTTGGAAATTGGATAAACTCAGATTGCTTTGATCC
>VMHT01112568.1_pt1 | contig 23781 bp, 42 predicted proteins | sample 4693611 | NCBI WGS metagenome assembly VMHT01 (sample SAMN12280063, study PRJNA550983) | marine metagenome | isolation source: seawater sampled from same location over 5 years 0.02-0.2 micron viral filtrate | place: USA: collected off the coast of southern California halfway between the port... ...
ACTTGAAATGGTTATCCAATACGGTGATCAAGTAAAGGCAATGTTCAAAGAACAAGATGACGTCGACTATGAGATTTCTGACTACGATGAACCTATCACACAACTGTTAGGTCATATGAATGAAGTAATGGAAACCATTGACGGAGGTTGGTAGTGAGAAGTATTTGGGTAACGTTTAGTAAAGAGGGTATTCACAAGTACCCTGCCGCCTTAGATGATCCTAAGTTAGCAACAGGCGACGAATATGATGTGAGTTTCTTAGGTTACCCACATAGACACATCTTTCATTTTAAGGTGTGGATTGAAGTGTTCCATGATGATAGGGACATAGAGTTTATACAGTTTAAGAGATGGTTGGAGAACTTGTACAAAGGTAGCATACTTCAACTTGATTATAAGAGTTGCGAGATGATCGCAGATGATTTAGTAGCAGTGATACAAAATAGGTATCCAGGTCGCTACATAAAGATTTCAGTAGCCGAAGATAACGAGAACGGTTGCGAGATGGAGTATCCAGTAAACTATATGGATAGTCCGGACTTTGAAGATACAGACGCAATAGCAGATGTATTCGACTCGTTAAAATAAAGGAGAAATTGATGACAGAGACACATCTAAAAATAAAAGCGGCAATGGAAACATACTTAGACGAAAGCGATAAGTTTGAAACTAAAGGCGTTAAAGCGGCGGCGACAAGAGCTCGTACAGCCTTAATGGATTTAACTAAACTTGCTAAGGCAAGACGTCAAGAAATCCAAGACAAAAAGAATGCAATGTAAGGAGTCGTTATGACAGACAATAGTGAGGCAAAAACAAAGTTAGTAATGCGGAATGGTAAACTGGTAACAGTGAATATCATTACACGTGATGAGGCTGACAAGTTAAATGACTTCGCACAGGGTCTCGATGATGAAATCACACACGTTGTTGATTATGGTGGTGTTGAGGAAGACACTAAAAAGAAAAAACCTAAGAGGAAAAAGTAAATGAGAAAACTGTTTTATATGGGACTGGAGAGCTATGAGGCTCGCTACACATTGCAATTGCAAGACTGGAATGAACGTGTATTTAAACGCAGAGGAATTGACTACCAAGTAATTGATGGACAAGAACTCGATAACAGTAAGGCTATTGTAACAGGTAGTGTACTTGATGCCCACGGTCGTTCATACTACAGTTTATCACAAACTATGAATCTTGTTCAAATGATGAAGAACGGTGAACTTACAAACGAGGATGTTATCTTCTATGAAGATATGTTTACGCCTGGTATTGAATGTTTACCTTACATCATGGACCAATCACCACCAGAATACCGTCCTAAAGTCTATTTGAGATTCCTTGCTCAAACTACAGATCCAGATGACTTCTTAATTAGAGAAGGCATGTTCCACTGGATGCGTAAGTATGAGGAAATGGTTGATCATGTAGTGGATGGTATATGTGTTGCAAGTGAAGAATTTGCGGCACACCTACGTATAGCGGGACTACTTGCTCCGATATACGTTACAGGATTACCGTTTGGTAAAGAAGAAGTAAGAGGTCGAATCTCTTCAACTACTCCTTTACATGAACGAAAGAAGCGTGTAGCCTTTGCGGCACGTTGGGACGATGAGAAGCAACCTAACTTTTATATGGACCTTGCAGAAGCATACTACAAGATTGATCCTACAGTAGAGTTTAGTATCTTTTGTGGACACCCAGAACTAAAAAGCAATAGGCAAGAGTATGTTGACAGGGCGTTAGCCTATGAAGGTGGTCGCAACAGACTCGGTGATGCAAACTTTAAAGTCTACACAGGCTTAAAGAAAGACGACTACTATAACATGCTGGCAGACAGTCAGGTACTATTCAATTGTGCATTGCAGGATTGGGTTAGTAACACTGTCAGCGAAGCCGATACTTTTGGGACACTGACTCTGTTTCCGGCTTACAGAAGTTTCCCAGAAGTGTTTGCAAACAATGGCAACCACATGTATGTGCCGTGGAGCATCGACGATGCAATACACAAACTGCAAAACATGTTTAGTGCGATTGACAACAATGACTTATCAGCATATAATGTAGGTAAGATATCAGAATACCAGAACGGCACAATAGATAGAACTATCGATGTTATGACTGGCAATGGAGAGCAATATGCAAGGAATGATTGGGATTTCCGTAGACATGTTGCAAAGGCAAAATATGAGTGAAGCAAAAACAATTTTAGTAACGGGCGGTAGTGGATACATAGGTGGCATGGTATGTCGCTTACTTGTAGACGCAGGCCACAATGTAATCAACATTGATAGACGTAAAAAAGATATACCAGGTGTTACACTGTATCCTTTTGATATTGATAATCATCAAATCAAAGGTGTTATACAATTAACAAAGCCTGATACTATCATGCACTTTGCGGCAGACCATGAAGTAGGTCGTAGCATGAGTGAGCCAGGTGTGTTCTTTCAAAACAATGTTGCAAACACAATTACATTGCTTAATCACGCAGTAGCAAATGGTGTAAAGAACTTTATCTTTAGCAGTTCAAGTTCAGTGTATGGAGACATCACAGAGTTTCCTACTACAGAAAACTCACCTAAAGCACCAATGAGTTCATATGGACTTAGCAAGAGCATCATAGAAGATGTATTACCAGACTACAAACGTGCATACGGACTTAACTATGCCGCACTGAGATACTTCAATGCCGCTGGTGCTCACCCTGATAACATACACGGTTACACACAAGAACCAGCAAGTCATATCGTGCCTATCATAAGCAGAAAGATACTTGCAGGGGAACCTGTAGAAGTGTTTGGCACAGACTACGATACCAAAGACGGTACTTGTGAGCGAGACTATACTCATGTATTTGATATTGCAACAGCACATTTGGCCGCAGACAATTACTTGTCAGACGGTGGCGACAGTGATATCTTTAACATAGGCGCACAAGATAGTAAAAGTGTACTTGAAGTCATTGAAGCATTTAAGGCGGTTGGTGAGGTTGAAGTTGTTAATGCTCCGAGACGAGATGGTGACGCACCTAAAACATTCGCAGACAATACAAAGGCACGTGAAGCCTTTGGATGGGAACCAATTTACGGGTTAGAGCAAATAGTAGAGCATTCGTTCGCCTGGGAAAAGAAAAACTTTAAGAAGTAAATTATGCAAAAAGAATATATTAGTCCTGTACAGATGGACGGTTACTACAAAGACCTTATACAGCAAATGGCTAAGGCAAATTATAAACCAGAAGTTGTTATAGGATTAGCACGTGGTGGTGCTGACATGGCAGTTAAGTTTAGTCATTATTTTGATATACCATGTGAGATTCTCAAGTGGCAAACCAGAGATGGCAATCACGGTAACCCAGTACCTGTAGCAGAAGTTGGCAAAATGCAAACGTTAATGAGTGCTTACAGGAACGTTAATATTCTCATAGTAGACGACATCTATGATACAGGTAAAACATTAGCAGACATAGACATGACATTAGATGCATGTAACAAAATGAATACTATTACCTACGCAGTATGCATAGAAAACCTCGATGCAGATGCAGTAGAGATAGACTTTAGTGCAAGACAAATTAGCAGAAGTGATGATGAGCAATGGTTTGTTTTCCCTTGTGAGAATTGGTGGCTTTACTAAATCTAAAAAAAGCACATCACGATTGACAAATCATCTAAATAGTATTATAATAACATATACTTGTAGGAGCAAATATGGAAAAAGTATCAAACAGATCAGCAAACGTTAAAGACGTAAATGGTTATGTTGTTGACCTCATGGAAGACAATGTTGTAGTTGGGCAAATAAAAGTCCAAGAGAAGAGCCGTTACTATGCAGATGACGTTGCAGAAAATTGGGAATGGGGTACGCTCACAGCAGACAACATTCATATTATTAGAAACAAAGACGAATGGTTATAAGGAGTTAAAAATGTATTTAGATGAAGTGTATAAAACGTTAAAGCAAGGCTATAAAGAAGAAGGTAAAAAATTTACTAAGGTTGATTTTGCTAAACAATATTTAGGAAAGAGTGAGAGCTATTTGTATGTAATGAAACACAGACAACAGGACATCAGCAATGACTGTCTATGTCGCTTATATGTTAAACTAAAGTTTGGTATTGGACTACAACCAGACACGAAGTTGGCAGATAGAATTTTAACAGTCATTGAAGATAAAATTACATCAGAAATTGATTTAAATAAGGATGCGGCATAATGAGTGTTAGTGATACAATTAAGCAAAGGCTACAAGAAGCCGGTGATAGGTTTTGGGCAGGGGATAATATCTCAGCACACATCGAAGAAGGTGAGAAGCAACAACTCATTGACGAACTTGCTGTTAAGTTTGAAGACGTATTACAAGGACTTGTAATTGATACTGAGAACGATCCTAACAGTCACGGCACAGGCAAACGTCTTGCTAAGATGTATATCAACGAACTAATGGCAGGTAGGTATGAACCTATGCCAGCCGCAACTGCTTTCCCTAATGACAGCGAAGATCGTTACGAAGGCATGTTAGTTGTACGTAGTGAACTCACAAGTATGTGTTCGCACCATCACCAGATAGTAAAAGGTGTAGCATACATTGGTATCATTGCATCAGACAAACTAATTGGACTAAGTAAGTACACAAGAATTGCACAGTGGTGTGCAATGCGTGGAACACTACAAGAAGAACTTGCTAATGACATTGTTAGAGAGATTCAGAAAGCCACAGGAGCAGAACACTTAGGTGTTTATGTGCAAGCCACACACGGTTGCGTAGAGAATAGAGGTGTTAAGGCACACAGTTCACTAACACAGACAACTGTATTGAAAGGCGCATTTAAAGATGACGCAGGAACAAAGAAAGAGTTTATGGATAACATCAAACTCCAACAAGAATTTGCATGTGGGAAGTAATTAATGTCAGCAATAACAACACGTGGTCCTAACAACATATTAGTATTAGAGCCTTCGGGCGTAATGGTAGACGAAGTATGCGATGAAGTATGTGCCAGAGAAAACTTAAAAATAATATGTAAGCGATATGGTATACAACCAGATGATATATTCGAATGTGTAAACGCCTACGTAGAATTTAAGCAGAGCACAATAGACACTGATTATATTAAAATGAAGATTGAACCGTATGTCAAAGATGAGCTCATGGTAGACACTGTGGCTATCACAGACTGGGCATTCCTCAGTGTGGTAGACTTTGCACATGATGTAGACAGCAGAAATGCTGGTTACGACACAGCAAAAACATTTGCAGATCTATATGCAAGTGGCATTGAAATGATACTGTTAGATTGTTTACTTGATATTAAGAGCAACGACTTGCATTGGGTAGCAGTTAGTGAGATACACAGGATTGTACTGGATGGATTTGAAGAAGCACACGAAATCATTGACGAGACTAATGTAGATAAAACATTAGAACAGTTAGGATATAAAACTAAACCAAACAACGACGACGAGGAGACTATACATTGAAGGACTTAAAGTATTCAGAAACTTTTTATTCAGCACAAGGCGAAGGTTCTTATGTGGGTATTCCAAGTTTGTGGATGCGATTCTTTCTGTGTAATTTACAGTGCAACGGCTTTGGACAAGAAGATCCAACTAATCCAGACACATATGAATTGCCTTATGAAACCATAGACATATCGGATATTACTAATGTAATTGATTTGCCAGTGTTTGATAAGGGTTGTGATAGTAGTTATACGTGGGCAAAGAAGTATAAGCATCTTATCACAGATCGTTCAGTAGAGGAGGCTGTAGACGAACTTACAGCCCTTCTGCCGCACGGTAAGTTTGTACACCCAGTCACACAACAAAACGCACACATGGTGTTTACAGGCGGCGAGCCAATGCTTAAGAACACACAGCCTGGCATGATGCATGTCATAAATGAGTTTAAACGCAGAGGTAACCAACCTAAGAATGTTACTGTGGAGACCAACGGCACCAAACCTATCTCAGATGAGTTTGCTGAATACATACAACGTGAGTATTCTAATTGGGCAGACGGCAGAGAATGGTACTGGAGTCTAAGTCCTAAACTGTGGAGTACTGCTGGTGAGAAGGTAGAAAAAGCAATCAAGCCAGAAGTAATTGGTAGGTATGCTGAAGTAAGTCCTAAAGGCCAGTTGAAGTTTGTAGTAAATGGCACCAAAGAAAGTTGGCAAGAAGTAGAAGATCACACAAAACTATTCAGAGATGCAGGATGTAATTTCCCTGTGTGGATTATGGGTGTGGGCGGCACGTTTGAAGGACTTGTACAAACAGAAGCCACTATAGCCGATGAGGCAATACAACGTGGATATAATTATACAAGCAGAGTACATGTACACATATATGGAAATGCAATAGGAAAGTAATATGGAAGAATTTTTTCACAAACATTTAATCAAGTTTACAGTGATAGTAACACTGCCTCTGTGGCTGGCTTGGATATTAAATTAATGGTTGACTATAAATACATTCCACAGTATAATATACACGATGGAGAAACAATATGAAACTATTACCATTTAATTGGCACCCAAGTAGTTGGGGTAAGAAAGGCAAAGATCGTGAACTTGCAGAAGCAAAGTACACAATCAATGATGCTGGCAAACTGTTAGAAGAAGAAACAGTTATAGAATCTAAGTATGACAAAGAAGCGGCAACGGCGGCTGGTGAACCTTGGGTAAACGTATTGCGTATGGGCATTGATCCTGACAACGTAGTGCAAGGTTACTTTGAATTAGATTGGAACGATGAGTTTGTTGTAATGCTACAAGACGCAGGCATAAAAGGTGCTTCAGATGAGGACGTAGTAAACAAATGGTTCAACGCAGTATGTAGAACAGTTCTCATACAAGAAAAAGCAGATCAAGATTACGGCTTTGAAGAAGATAAGAACGAGAGACCAGATGTCATTAGAAAAACTGTCAACAAGAGCGAGAAGTAAACTATTTGATTTAATGGGTCAAGTCCAACCCATTATTGATAAGCACCTCGAAGAACTTAAAAGTGATGAGGTAAACTTTATCCTGCAAGAGTATAGACAATACTTGCGGATAGATTTAGAAAAGGACTTAGAAAAGATTAGAGAAGAACAATTGAAAGAATCACCATTCGACGACTTACTGGATAATTAATATGGCAAAATATGTACTTGTAGACTCCCTTAACATGTTCATGAGAGCAAAGCATGTAGGTGGCGGTAAAGATATTGACATGCGTGTTGGCATGGCTATGCACATTATGTTTAACAGTATTAAGAAGTGTGTAAAAGACTTTAATGCTGATCATGTTGTATTTTGTTTAGAAGGACGTTCATGGCGTAAAGACTTTTACAAGCCTTACAAAGCAAATCGTAAAGTAACATCAGACAGTCGTACACCGCGACAGATTGAAGATGATGAGTTATACTTTGAAGCATACGATGGCATGATTGAATACTTCAGAGACAAGACTAATTGCAGTGTTATTAGATGTGCTACAGCAGAAGCAGATGACTTGATTGCATTTTGGACACAAGAACATCCACAAGATGAGCATGTTATTGTAAGCACAGACAGTGACTTCTATCAGCTCTTAGCACCTAATGTAACGCAGTACAACGGCACTACGGATCAGATAGTTAGTTTAGAAGGCTTTAAGAATGCTAAGACAGGCGAATGGGTAATAGATAATAAGACTAAGAAAGTTAAAGAGCCTATTGATCCTAAGTGGATATTGTTTGAGAAGTGTGTGCGTGGTGATACAAGTGACAATGTATTCAGTGCATATCCAGGTGCAAGAAAGAAAGGCACTAAGAACAAAACAGGCATGTTAGAAGCATTTGAAGACCAACACAGAGGTGGATTCAATTACAATAACTTTATGTTACAACGTTGGGTAGATCACAACGAAGAAGAGCATAGAGTAAAGGATGACTTTGAACGTAATAGAATACTGATTGACTTAACCGAACAGCCGGACGAGATTAAAGAAGAGTGCAGACGGATTATTGCTGATGCAGTTAACAAGCCTAAGGTTGGCAATGTAGGCATACACTTTATGAAATTTTGTTCTAAGTGGAACTTACAGCGATTAACTAACCAAGCAACAGAGTTTGGAGATATATTAAATAGAGGAATAAACAAAGATGTGGGAGTGGACTCACCTAACTCAGTTTTGGAAAAAGCCTAAACCTGAGGTACAAAAAGAAACTGTCGTCATAGACATGATGAAGGATGATGTAGATCCTGCTGAACTAACAATTGAAAACGCATACAAAACAAGATGGATATGGTATCATACTATTTTAGCAATAGGCATATTCTTTACAAACATTGTATTAATTGCTATATTTTTATTGCTGGCAATTAAGTTATGATGGATGATATGGACAAGGCTGAGTGGATATTAAAGAACGGCAATGTAAAGCCGGCTTGGATATTTGAGCGTGTTGATGACAAGGTATATAAAAGACCTATAGCACCAGATGGTCACCAACTACCACCTTGGATGAGTAAAGAAAGAGTATTAATAAAAGATAAGGAAGGAAATTATGACTAAGACTAATACACCGAAAACTAAGTTACAACAGATTTCAGATGTAGCATGGCTTGTACGTCAAGGCGAACTAAAACTTGGTATATTGAATAAAGATATACAAGAGAACTATACGTATATCACAGGCAAGGAACTTGTTAAGTTCAATACCAAGACACAGGCAAAGCAATACTTTGGTAACGTTAAGTTGTTTGAAGATAAGATTGATGAGCCTGCACAAACAGACGAGAAGTTCTATATCAGAGGCCATCTCGTAGACTATCCTAATCCTTGTGCTGTTGATCCTACTCACGTAGACTACGATAACATGTTACCACTATACACAAAGATTGAGGGCAGTGATGTTTACTATGCCGCTGGATACTATTGTATTAACTTTGAAAAGGGTTGGAAACATGCACATGGTCCTAAGTTAGCAACACTTGAAAAGTATGGCTATGAAGGTCCGTTTAGAACAGAATGTGAGATGAGGCAACGTCTTAAAGTTCTCAACAGAATGCGTAAGCATGTCTGATCGCGAATCATTAATCAAACATTTAGAACATCTTGCAAAGACAGGACACACAAAAGCCACTGTGGATTTGCAATATCTATTAGGCATACTGCTATCACAACCGCCAGAAAGTGTAACTAAAACCGAATTAAACCCGCAGGAAAATGCATACACAGACGGCGGGCAGTTCTCAGATGAGTGATTTGTCTGTACCAGAGGGCTGTGGTTACAATCAAAAATTCTTTTGGCAATGGCCGTTAAACACACATGGTGTAAGCGGATCAATGATCACATGGTGTACAGCAAATTGTGTAGGTAAGTTTGGTTGGCACTTTATGCCTAACGCATACATGAATTACGACGAAGATGATTGGTTTAAGAACCAACAGGCTTTCCTCACATTTGATCTAAAACAAGATTTATTACAAGCAAAACTAAGCATATCTGACCTCATTTAACAGCCTTTCTATCTCCATTAACATACGTTTTTTAGATAAATATAAGTGTAAGGAGATACACATATGAGTAGACCAAAACCCACTATATTACTTGAAGCCATTAATCAACAGGCTTATAAATCAGAACAAGTACTAAGTGCTGATGCAATATATTCTGTGTTCTTTCAAGGCAGTCCAATTAACCTTAGAACACTAAACACACTGATCGATTACCCCGGTCCAAAGTATAAAAAAGTTTCCTTTTCTAACTCTGGTCATGCGTTTAATTTAGCAGATAGACTAAACAAATTGTTCTCAACAGATGAATTTTGCGTAGTAAAATTAACACAAGGCGAAATAGTCACCGAAGATCAATCATCTGAGAAGTAACAAGTATGCACACGGAGTTGCATACATTATTATTAGATCAGTGTAAGCCATATCTAATTGGCCATCTAAGTAAAGTGTACGGCGAAATGTCAGACTACACTGACAACAAGATGTTACAAATAATGTTTACCAATTTCAGAGCAACAAAAACTGAAACAATAGGTTTACGTCTTAGTTACATTGGCAATAGAGTAATGTGTAAAGTATACGATCAATGGACGTATGAACACACAGGAAATATTAACCACAAATCCTATTTAACACTTGACAGAAACATGGTTTGGCCGTATTATATAGGTAAGAAGTTAGTAACATTTTACAGTGAAAATGATGCCGCATGGTTTAGATTAAACGGCGGTGATATAGCAAAATACTCAGAGTATATATAGGAGTTTCAGTGGACACATTGATTCTTAATAAAGACGGTGCACCAATCAGCGTGTTGCCTTTAAGTGCTGTTAGTTGGCGTGACGCAGTTAAATATATGTGTTTAGAACGTGTAACAGTTTTGGACTGGTATGATGATTGGGTGGTACGTTCTCCTTCATGGGAGACTAAAGTTCCAGCAGTGATGATAGTAAAAGACTATGTGCGAAAGCATAAGTACCCACGTTTCAGTAAGTATAACGTGTTGCTTCGTGATCGCATGACATGTCAATACTGTCCTAAGGAAGTAACAACCTCAACAGTGACTATGGATCATGTACATCCTATTAGCATGGGCGGTACTACATGCTGGGAGAACATTGTAGCAAGTTGTATGCCTTGTAACACAGCAAAAGGTTCTAAACTAATCAAACCCAAACGAGAGCCTTATAGGCCTACGTACTTTGAATTAGTAGCAATAAGAAAACAACTACCGTTTGATATCAAACACGATAGTTGGAATAATTATATATAGCCGATAAACAATAAAAGGCATGGAGAGCACTTGGTAAGTAAATACATGAGTGAACAAATGGATCAAGTCGAAGCAAAGTTGTCTCCGGAAATAACGGAGGCGTTCGAAGGCAGTACTATGAGTAAGGCTGGACGTCTTGCTATGGAACTTAATAAGGAACGCAAACGTCTCAAACAAGAGATGGAAGAACTACAGCTCGAAGTAGAAGATCTAAAACCTGCAACACCCACAGGCACAATTGACAGTTATGTTAAATGGGTAGCAACCGTGTTTGGTGTACTTGGTGTGTTTTTAATCAGTGCAGGCCTTGGTACACTTGGACAAATTGCATATCTATTAGCCGCAACATCTTGGGTCTATGTAGGACATTGCTGGAATGACAAAGCAATCATGATCGGCAGTGCAATATCAGGTACAGCAGTACTAATGAATCTAACAGAAATGTTAGTAGCCCTATAAAAAACGGTTGACAATAACCTAACTTCGTGTATAATGTACTCATGTTTAGGAATAATCCTGAGCACAATGATAAATGAAAAGGTGAAAACTATGTCAAATACGACTACAGTAACAAAAGAGCAAAAAGTATTAAACGCTCTACAAGAAGGCAGAACTTTAAGTTCAGCTCAAATGAAATCGTTCTTCGGAACTGGTAACCCACAAGCAGTGATCCAATCACTAAGATTCAAAGGATTTCCAATCTATTTGAACACTGTGACTGACACTAAAGGAAGATCAAGAAACGTATATCGTCTTGGAACTCCTTCAAGAGCAGTTATTGCCGCTGGATACAAAGCAATGGCTAACGGCACTGTCTAATACCAATTCTGGTAATCAAAAGGGGGCTTTCGGCCCTCTTTTTTTGAATTAATTTTCATACTCTAATAGAATCAATGACTTACACAACCTCAAAACGGTTGACAATATAGTGAAATTTGCTATAATATATGCATAGTTTAACAAAAAAGGGTAGGAACTTATGTCAATAAACGATATCAAATTAGCAGTCCAAAAGGGTGCTTTCTCACACGATGAACTTAGTTCATTGATTTCTTTCACACGTAGTTGCATGACGCAACAGGCTAAGGCTTCAATCAACGTTGGTGACAATGTGTTTGTAGTCCAAAAGACCAAACGTACTCCTGGTGTAGTTGAAAAAGTCAACATCAAGAAAGCGATTGTTCTCATGAACGGTAGCCGTTACAACGTACCACTTTCAATGTTGGAGGTGGCATAATGCCAGGTATAGATACTTCAGATAACTATCTCTTCGAATATGATAACGAAGTGAGCGTGGCAACTAATTTTAATCACTGGTATGCTATCAACTGCGAAGAGCGTTCAGCATTCGGTGAGACTCTTCATACACTTGAAGAAGCAAAGAAAGTTTTTCAAAATATTTACGTGGTAGAGCTATAAACCGGTTGACAATACGTCGATCAGTGCTATACTATGTTCATAGTTAGAAATTAAACATTATTTTGGTAGGAGAAATAATATGGATTTAACAGTCAAACCAACTCAAGTAACTTCGATTACTAAACGTGCCATTAAGGCAGAACGTCCAATCTTTTTGTGGGGTGCACCAGGTATTGGTAAGTCCGATATCATTGCACAAATCACAGAGTCTTTGGGCAACTCATTAATGATAGACATGCGTCTTGCTCTTATGGAGCCAACTGACTTGCGTGGATATCCTTTCCGTAACCCAGAAACAAACCAAATGGAGTGGGCACCTCCGGCAGATCTTCCAACAGAAGAACAGGCTGAGATGTATGACTTTATTGTTTTGTTTATGGATGAGCTAAACTCTGCACCTCCAAGTGTACAGGCGGCGGCTTACCAATTGATCCTTAATGGACGAATTGGACAGTATGTACTTCCTAAGAATGTTAGGATTGTAGCGGCTGGTAACCGCGACACTGATCGAGGTGTTACATACAGGATGCCAGCACCACTGGCAAACAGGTTCCGTCATATTAATATGGCAGTGGACTTTAGCGATTGGTCTACTTGGGCACTCAAGAATCAAATCCACCCTGATGTGGTTGGTTACTTGTCATATGCCAAGCAAGACTTATTCGACTTTGATCCTAAAACGAGCTCTCAGGCATTTGCTTCACCTCGTTCATGGAGTTTCGTAAGTGAGATCCTTGACATTCCAGAGTTTGACACTGCTGATGTATACGAGCAAAAGGCTGAGATTGCCGGAGCAGTTGGTGAAGGAATGGCTGGTAAGTTTATCGAGCATAGACGTATTGCTGGTAAGTTACCTAATCCTGAAGACATCATGGATGGCCAAGTTAAGAAACTCAACGACAGCATCGCCAAAGAGATGAGTGCTAAGTACTCGTTGGTTGTGAGTCTCACTTACGAAATCAATCAAATGTATTTGGAGAACGGTACAAAGGGAGACTTCAAGAAGAAGTTCAACAATGTAGTTAAGTTCTCATACGATAACTTTGAGCCTGAGATGGTAGTGTTGTTCTTTAAGACAATACTAACAGACTATCAGATCAAGTTTAATGTACGTCAAGATTTAGAGAAGGATGTATACAAGGTCTTCTCAGAAAGGTACACAAAGTATATCGTATAACCAAACAGATATCTGGGCACCTACTACTCCTCCTACCTACCGCTCAGATAACTTAGATACCACCCTCCGGGGTGGTATCGACCTAATTTAAAGGTAGAATTAACGGTTGACATTAACAGTAAATTTGCTATAATATGTATATAGTTTGTAGGAGAACTTCAATATGAGTAAAGACATTAAAGACAGAGCATCAGAAGTAGCGGAAGTAAACATTCCTGAAACTGATAGGACTGATGCACAGGTTCAAGATATGTTGATCAAGGCACGAGTTAGTATGCTAATTAACTTGCCTTTCTTTGGTACACTTGCAACACGTTTGAACTTTGTTGATGCTACTAAATGGTGTCCAACACTTGCTACAGACGGCAAGAACTTTTACTACAACAAACACTTTGTTGCCGCTATGAGCCCAGAAGAGCAAATCTTTGGGGTAGGGCACGAAGTTCTTCACAATGTATACGACCACCTTAACACAGACATTATCGGTAACAGGGATCGTAGGTTGTGCAACATTGCTCAAGACTATGTGATTAACAATGACCTCATCGACGCAAACTGTGGTGAAGAAATTAAGTTAGTTAAGATATGCCAGGACTGGAAGTACCGTGGTATGCATTGGATGGAAGTGTACGATCAGTTGTTCAAAGAAGCAGAAGAAGACGGTCGTGTAATTTACGAATCCACACTTGACATGCACATGGATGCAGATGGTAATGGACAAGGTGGCGGTGATGAAGCAGGCGAAGGGGACGATCCTGCAGGTACTGGTAACAACGATGGCACCAATGGTCCTATCAAGTACACCAAAGAAGAGAAAGAAACCATAGCAAACGAAATGAAGAATGCTGTGGTAAACAGTGCCAAGGTTGCAGGTGCAAGTAACTTACCAGCAGGCGTAAAGCGATTGGTTAAGGACTTGTTGAATCCTCAGTTAGACTGGAGAGAACTACTTGCTATGCAAATACAAAGTGTTATCAAGAGTGACTACACTTTTAGCACACCAAGTCGTAAAGGACAAGACAACGGCTTTTGGTTGCCTGGTATGGATCGTGAGCAAACAATTGATATTGCACTTGCACTTGACATGTCCGGTTCTATTATGGACGAGATGGCACGTGACTTCCTAAGCGAAGTTAAAGGCATCATGGATCAGTACACAGACTTTAAACTACACTTGTTCTGCTTTGACACTGAGGTACACAATCCTCAGGTGTTTACAATGCACAACATGGAAGAGTTTATGGAGTATGAACTTGGTGGCGGTGGCGGTACTGAGTTTGATTGCTGTTGGAATTACATGAAAGAAGAAGGTATTGTTCCTCAAAAGTTTGTGATGTTCACAGATGGTTACCCTTGGGATAGTTGGGGAGATGAGAACTACTGTGATACTTTGTTTATTGTACATGGTGGAGGTTACGGTGGCAAGAGTCCTGTAGCACCATTTGGTACAACTGTACCTTATGAGAGAGATGCATAATGCTTAAAAAGTTCTACGAAATGACTCAAGACGAGTTTGCAATGTTACAGGACAGCAACATCAAGAATAGAATGCTGTCAAACAAGTATGTAACAGATGAGAGCGACTTTATTGCATACTTCCAAGAGAACGTTGCTTGTACGTGGTTACAAGTAGCACACAGCGACGGTAATGTATTGTTATATGTAAATGCACCAGAAGGTTACATGGAACAAATACACTCAGAGTTTTTAGACAAATTTGAATCGCAAGGAGTATAACGATGGCAGTATCAAAAACAAAGACAGCTCATAAGACCAAGTATGCTATGCTTAAAGGGTATGGCAACTTGGCGATTCCTATGGACTTAGTAGAAGAGATTGCAAGTCGTGGATATATTATTAATACCAGTTATAGAGAAGAAGGCGGCGAGTACATCAACGAAGTTAAGCCTGTAGAAGAGATTAAGATTATCGATTCCTCAGAGATTGAAGCGGCAATCGTACAATCAACATTAGAAGGCAAATAGGTTGACTTACACCTTATTTTTGTTATAATATGTATATAGTTTGTAGGAGAGCTTTAATATGACACCACACAAAATAATCCAAGCATTAGAATCTGACAATAGCACATTAGCGAAGCAACAGATTCTCAAAGACAACATAGACAATGCAGAGTTCATTGAAGGCTCTACCATGTGTCTTGATCCGCTTGTGACATTTGGTGTGAAGCAGGTGCCCATTACAGACACAATGGGTCCTGGTGTTAGTTGGCATGACTTTAAGTTATTAGCAAACGAACTAATCAGCAGAGGCTTAACAGGACATGCGGCTCGTGATGCTATTCAAACAATGGCAGACAATTGCACAATTGATCAATGGAACGATTGGTACCGTAGGATTCTTATCAAAGACCTACGTTGTGGTACTGGTGCTAAACTGTTTAACAAAGTACAAAAGGATATTATTCCGCTGTTTGGTTGTATGTTAGCACACGACGGTGCTAAACATCCTAAGAAGATTACAGGAGACTGCTTCATTGAATACAAGTACGACGGTGTGCGTGTTATTGCTATTGTGCAAAATGGCGATGCTACTTTATATAGTAGGAACGGAAAACTATTGGAGAACTTCCCACTTATCAACGAAGCCCTCAGTAGATCAGAGTTCGAAGGTCTTGTATTTGATGGCGAGGTAATGAGCGAAGACTTCCAAACACTCATGAAGCAAGTACACAGAAAAGAAGGTGCTCAGACTGAGGACAGTTACCTTGCTATATTTGACATGCTCACACTCGAAGAGTTCAATGCAGGTGGTACTGACATGACTGCATTCGAAAGACGTGAGAGACTAATCAGTGTGTCGTCAAACTTTGGTTACAGAACACAACTTGTCCAGGCTATTAACTTAGACTTAGACAGCGAAGATGGACAAAAAGCATTTAAGGAAATGAACAAACTGGCACTTGAAGAAGGATACGAAGGCTTAATGATCAAGCCAGTTGATCAAGGTTACAAGTGTAAGCGAAGCCATGCTTGGTTAAAGATCAAACCGTTTATCGAAGTTACACTTAAAGTTGTAGCACTCGAAGAAGGCACAGGTAAGAACAAAGGTGGACTTGGAGCACTTGTTGTAGAAGGTGAAGACGATGGTAAGTTCTTCCACCTTAACGTAGGCTCAGGACTAACAGACGAAAACCGAGAACAAATTTGGGCAGACCAAGATAATGTTGTTGGCCAACTTGTAGAGATTAGAGCAGATGCTGTTACTATCAGTCAAGACAATCATGCATTCAGTTTAAGGTTCCCACGTTTTAAAACATTCCGTGGATTTGAATTAGGAGAAAAACTGTAATGTACGATAAGCCAGAAAACAAACAACTATCAAGAAGGGAAAGAGTTTTACTTGATCCACTTGGTGCAAGTAACAAAAGCCTTAAGAAACACAAAGATGAAGCCAAGGAAGGTTCTTTCTATGGCTACAACGAAAAAGCAGATAACTATTACCCAGGGCTGGACGACTAATGTTTGTTAAGTTAAGGGACTGGTTAGACATCTGCAAGGTACATTGGAAAGAAATTTTTGCAATGAGTTTTATACTTCATTTTATAATGGACTTGTTAATTATAGGTCCGTTGTTTTACATTGCAGGAGCAGTGTTCGGTTTAGACTGGATACATATACACTAATGAATTGGAAATGTAAACACACATGGAGACAAAGTGCAAACAATACTAAATGGTGTTTGCTCGGTTGTAGCATAGGTGACTTCGGTACTATCTTTGCCTTTCAATTGTTTGCTCCAGAAGTTAGTATGTGGATTGTAATGCCACTTGCTATAGTTAACGGTTTGCTTACCAGCATTGCATTAGAAACAGTAATACTCATGCGACAAGCGATGGACTTTAAGTCTGCACTTGATACAGCATTTAAAATGAGTTTTGTTAGTATGGTAGCAATGGAATTAAGTATGAACATCACAGACCTTGTGTTAGTTGGTGGAGTACTTACTTGGTGGGCAATACCTATTATGTTAGCGGTTGGGTTCTTAGTACCTTGGCCATATAACTATTACAGATTAAAAAAATACGGCATAGCATGTCATTAAAAGGAGAAAAAATGGATATAGATAAATTAAAAACAGCAGAAGGATCTGCTAACAAAGGTAACTACTGGTGTCACATCAGGAAGGACTTTTTTAAATGGGAAGATGCTATGGCATTTTGGAAAGCACATAACTGGGACGGTACACCTAAAAAGGTTTAAATTATGATCAAGTTGTCTACGAACAACCCTCTGTCAGAAGACGAATGGAAGATGCTACAAGGCACAGAAGTTGCTACCAGTATGATTAAGAACGCATTGGTAGTAGCAGATGTGAGGCGGCATCACATGGAAACAGATGATGAGGAAGTTGTTGAGAGTGCCTTAGAGCAGTTACAACAAGAGCCTATGGGTTTGATGTATACAACACGTCAGTATCCTTCGGGCAGAAAGTTTTACTTTGAAAGTGCAATAGATGTAGATAAATTCATTAAATTTCTTACCTCATCAGGCAAAAACAAGGTAAAAATCATTTAAAGTGGCACACAATGGTCCTATAGTGCCAGAAATATCAGGACCACTATTAATACAGTAGTAAATACTATTGTTATTATAACACAACACTTATACACACAGGAGTTAAGAAAATGGCTGAACAAGCACAAACAGACGCACCAATCGACGGTGCACCAGAAACAGAAGCAGGCAATGAAATGCCTGAGAGTATCTCTTTACAAGACTTACAATTACTTGGTCAAATCGTAGACCTTGCAAGTCAAAGAGGTGCATTTAGAGGCAACGAACTTACACAGGTTGGCACAATTTATGACAAATTGACTGCTTTCCTTGGCTTTGTTGCAGAACAGCAAGCCGATGCAGAAGAAGGTGACGAATCTCCAGCAGAAGGTGAAGCATCAACTGAGGCGTAACCCATGGCAGATATAATGAAACACGTTGGTAAGTTCGGAGAGAAACCTTGTTTGGTTGTGTTCCGTGAAGTACCAAACGAACCAGAGAACTGCTTAATTGTTGTTACAAGTTCATTAGACGACGCACAACACGACGATCTAATGAATGTTGTTCAAAGTGCAGAAGCACAGGAAAGCAACAACATCAGTGAAGTATTAGACAGACGTCAATTCACCACAGGTGAAGGTATGCTTAATACATTACACTATGGCAAAAAAATTCAAAAGGTTCCAGTCAGCCAAGTTAGTTTAACACCAATGCCAAGTCAAAGCATTCCATTATCAGATGTTAATGCAGAGATTCGCAAGATCGAAGGCGGCTATACAGCACCTAAGAACGAAGTAGATCCTGCAAGTGTTGAGCAAGGAGCACAGGCAACAACTATTCCTACACCAGAAGGTGATAGTGATGAGGACATTGCTGTAGGACTTATTGCACAGGCAGACCTAATGGAAGAAGACGGAAACAGATTGCTTGTAGAAGCAGATGTTAAACGTGAGCAGGCGTTTGCACTCAATCCTAAATTGAGAGGTCCAGGTAGACCAAAACGTGCCGCTAAAAAGGCAGTCGTTGAAGCAGTTGAAGAACCAAATACTGATTCTGAATAAACGATAAATATTAAGTTAGTTAGAACTTTTACAAAATGAGGAGAAGGCGAGTGGCATCTGATAGCCCACATGTGGTATTATTGGGTAAAGGCAAGAATCCAGAGTCAACTGAGATATTTGAGATTCTTAACACCATTCAACCTTCTTTCATACCGTCTAAACTCATAGACAGTGTATACGTTACTCTCGTCGACAATGGAGAAGAAAAACGCTTCAATGTCGACAAGAGGTTTTACGGTAAAGGCATTGACTACAAAAATATAGAAGAAGACCTTCACAAACTTGGACTACGACAAGTAGAGCAAGTAGAAATTATCCTCAATCTCGACAAAGCAGGTGCTCACGTAAAAGCAGATGCACAAAGTATCCTTTCTCAGTTCTTTAACGATTAATACTAAATAGTATTGAATGACAGAAGAACACATAGACACAGCAATTACTATTCTTTCGGGCATCTGTCCTGAATGTATGTGTGAGCTCAATGCTCACAACTGGATGTGTCCAACTCAATATAGAGAACCAGTACAACAAGAATTGTTCGACGATCATTCTCTACCCGACGGATAAGAGGAGATGCTGATGGGACCTGAATTCATTGTTTTATCATTTTTTATGGTAAAGCATTACTTAATAGACTACGCATTACAAATGCGTTACATGTTCAAAGACAAGCACATATATGGTGCTGAAGGCGGATTAAGCCACGCAGGCTTACACGGTTTAGGTACGTTTGGTGTACTTATTGCGTTTGTAGGACTGTTTCCAGCGGCGATGTTTGCTTTGTTAGATGCTGTGATACATTATCACGTAGACTACATAAAGAGCAGTGCAAATCACAAGAACCCAGTTAGTCCAGCAACACAACAATATTGGATTATGCATGGACTTGATCAAGCCGCACACTTCTTTACTTATGTATTAATTTGTTGGTTGATCTACCGATAACCAATTTGCATAAATCTTGTGTATGCAGGTGTAGTTAATGCTCCTGCATAAATTACTTCACTCATAGGATACTTTGTTTGCATATCTTCTATGCTTTCACAAGTGTTAATATGTCCATCGAAGTCTGGTGAATCATTGGTTTGCATTATGATAAGTTGATCGCTGTCAGCAGTGTTGAACCATTCTGTGTCCATATGTTCACAAGATGTGTTTATTACTGCATCAGGCTTGAACTCTATTAACTGTCCATCTACTTCAAACTGCATATCATGTGTCGGTACAGTCGACATATCAGCCACCACACCTTTAAATTTCCAGTCATTTTCGACATGTTCTCTATTGAATTCATCTGCTAATGCTATGCTTTGCGGATCAATATCGAAGCCGTAAATGCGTTTAATTGATAACCCCCGGTGCAGGAAAGGCACAATACTGCCAATCCAACATCCAAGTAATGCCACTGTGGCATCAGTTTTTAGGGGCACCATACAGAACATTGTGTCTAATAGCCATGCTTTAGAAGCCAATTGTCCGAGCGAAAAAGCATCAATAGGATATTTTCGCTTGTTAACACGATCAAGATAAGAAGGTGGGACATGCAAACGTTCGTCTGCAAATTTGGCCACTTGTTCCCAACTATTAAGTATTGTCTGCATAGTGCTGTTCTAACCATTCATAATCATTTATCTTAGCCAACATCAGTGGCTTTTGTCCAAACTTATCAGCAAACTGTTTGCCCATTTCAGCACCAAGTTTTGCTTCTGCTCTAAAGTCTGCGTCTGGTACAGGATGCAACCATCCTTCCAGTCTATTTTTACTTTCATCGTCACCATTCATTGTGAGCTTAACACACTCACGGAATGCACTACGCCAAGTGCTGTAAGCATCTGTGTTGAATTGTGTTACACAACTTACCTCAGGCATTGCTTTGAATCTACTGCTAAGTCCTGTGGTAAAGTCAAGTCCCCAACTGTTTGCTTCACGTACTTGTTGCGTGTTAAACAGTTTAACACCACCGTAACCGTATTCATCACCTGTTATAGGGTTCTTACTGGCCCATACATGCACAACTTCTTGGTCGTATACATCTGGTATGTAATTAAAGTTAAAGTCTTCTTCTATGACTGCATCAGCATCAACTACCCAAAACATAGCACTGCTTACAGTCTCAGACGCCTTCTTGTGTGCGGAAAAGATTCCTTCAATGTCTTTGACCCAGTGTGCATCGTTCTTTGCTTGTAGACGCTTATACGCCGTCTCAGCGTAGGTCTCATGGTAAGATAAGAACACAACTTCGAACGGTTTGTATGTACAGCCTTCTTCTTTGACATACTGTAACTGCTTAACACGATTAAGACGTATCTTGTCTGTGGTTAAGTCACTGTAGTCTCTGTTAGTAGGCCACAGTCTAAGTCCTCCGTAACTGTGTGCTAATTGTGTATGAGGATTGGTACGTTGCCATGTGTGAACTTTGTTAATGTTCTGTAATGCAGGTTGATAGCCATTGTCCACATGCTGTTGATCAAGTATAACATCTGTGTCTAAACTCCACACAAATGCATGTCCTTGTTGCTTGAAGTCGTATAACTTATGCACAAAGTTTTCCATTAACACTTCGTCTTTGCCTGTGCCAAACTTGATAACAGGATAACATGCAGGCTTAGTAACAATTAATGCTACTTCTTTTAGCTCTGCAAAACTGTTGTTCTCTATTTCACTTAACTGATAGAACTCAGCACCTGTGAATGTGCCTTTAGGATACAATCTTGCTCCACGCCATTCATCATGTGTGTTCTTGAATATGTGTACAGTCTTTTCATCCCAACTGTTAGGTCTAAAGTTCTGGAAGTCCCATCCTGGTGCCAACTCTGTGAACGGATCAAGTACCCAAAACATGCTGACTTCACATTGCTCATCAAACTGTTTGAGTTGATCATGGAAGTTCTCAAGATGACTTAGTTCGTAAACAGGCAGTTCTGCTAACACATAGCCTCCGCCTTCTACCAGTTGTTGTTCTTCTATGTCACTGACACGTAACTGTTCATCTGTTAAATGATCTGGATTGTATGCTGTAGGCCACAGTCTAACTCCACCAAAGCCTTCACCATCTCGTAATTTCCACACGTGAGGACGACTTGCATCTTCCAATCTTGGTGCAAAACTACTGCTGATCAAACTGTCATCCATTGTCACATTAGGATCTGCTGTCCACACATACTCTGCATTTCTATTAGCAAACAGTATGTCACGTAATGCTTCTACTGTGACTGCATCTTGTTTAAACTTAGCAACTGGCCATTGACCCGGAGCACTTGCTACTTGATCTACCAGTTTAACATGTTTAAATGAATTATTAGTTATTTCTTCCACTGTGTATGTTTCTGTGTTAAACAGTTTGCTTGGATACAGTCTAACTCCTGTGTGTTCACCTTGATGATTGGCAAAAACATGCACAAATTTCTCGTCCCATTTGCTTGGATAGTAACGGAAATCAAAGTCTGCTCTCACTGTGGTTCCTGGATCTACTGCCCAAAACATAGGTTCATCTGCGTGTATGCCTGCCAATTGTTCTGCAATATCATCTTCTGCAACCAAGTAATGCACAGGATATTTGCCTATTGTACTGCCTGGTAAGTCTATGTAACGCACTGCATCAAAGTCATTAGTGATTAAATCCTCATCTGTAATAGAATCTGTGTCAAAGTCTGTGGGCCAAAATCTCAGTCCGCCATTGCTTTGCACTTGATCTTCTACCAGTATTTGCCAAGCATTAACGGCATTACTGTGTACACCTGATGCTTTGTCTACTGGAGATTCCAATACTTCTGCGTAAGGAACTACGTCTGTGTCCACTGTCCACACGTGTCTAATTCCTGCGTTAGCACTTCTTGATAATATATCTGATAACTCTGCTACTGTGGTTTCACGGAAATTATGCACAGGCCATATAGGTTGTTCTGTGGCTATTGCAGGCATTTGTTTTAAATTATCAAATTTATTATATAATACATCTTCTTCTGTGTGTGAATTAAGTGTAAATTGTCCTGTGGGATATAATCTCACACTGCTGTATTCTCCTGCATGATCTGTGAACACATGCACAGTGTTTCTGTCGTATTGTGTGGGATAATAGTCTAATTCAAAGTCTGAGGCTAATTTAACAAAAGGATCTATTACCCAATACATATTAACTGAATTCTTTTCTGCTTCAGCATCAAATATCTCTAATTGTGCTATATAGTCCTCATTGCTGTTCAAATAATAAACAGGATATTCTGTTTCCCAACATGCAGGTTCTCGCATGTATTTAGGTCTGCCCTTCTCATTAGGCTTTGTGGGATATAGTCCAATACCTGAATAATCATATTGTTTGCCTGTAATAGGATCTAATTTCTGCCAAACATGTGGCTTACCACTGTCCCATGCTTCCGGATTATGTGTGAAATCAAAGTCTTCGTGTACTCTAACGCCTGATTCAATTACCCAATACCAGTCTGCTGTACAGCTCTTTAAGCCTTCTTCCACTGTGTTGTATATGCTAAACTGTGCATCTGTGCCCAACTTATCTGTATGTATAAACAGTTCTGCGTCTTTGTTCTGTGCTGGAACCCAATACACACCGCCCATCTCAGCAGGATATTTATGTGCTAATTGATCCTTAACTTGATACACGTGTACACATTCTCGCTCTTTGCTGTTCTGCCACGGAATACGATCAAACTCTTCTTTGCCTATGTAATACTCTCGATCTACCAGCCAACAATCCTCGTGTATATCCGAATAATCTGAAGGATCAGCAACACGATACACAGGGTAACTTGGTACATTAACAGTTAAAGGCTCTGGATGTATAACTTGTTCTACACTGCTTTTATCAGCCGGATACCAATATGCACCACCC
>VMHT01129741.1_pt1 | contig 23775 bp, 29 predicted proteins | sample 4693611 | NCBI WGS metagenome assembly VMHT01 (sample SAMN12280063, study PRJNA550983) | marine metagenome | isolation source: seawater sampled from same location over 5 years 0.02-0.2 micron viral filtrate | place: USA: collected off the coast of southern California halfway between the port... ...
GGCTTTCAGATTGTATCTTACAAAATGGAAGAAGACGACTACGATGGATATGTTTTAAAGTTCCCAACCTTTATATTACAAAGAGGGCAAAAGCAAATTAAGATAGTTGTATCACAAGACGAGGAGGGCAACGATGGTGGCTTCCTATTTATAGAAGATAGTGAGGTGATAGTATGAGTAACAAATCTAATTACAAAAAATTAATTCAAATATTTAATGTTAGTTTTAATTTCAAAATTCCTTTTGAGGATTGGAGTAAATCTGAATTCATAGAATTTGCTAAAGATTTTATGAGTGGAAATACTGAGTATTATCAAGATGAATATTTCATTAACAATTACCAAAAAGTTGTTAATGATCTACTTATCAACCTAGAAAGTGAGGCTATTGATGTCTAAGCATATAATCAAAGAAGAGTGTGAGGATTGTGGTGGTGTAGGGTCTTGGGACTCTACACCTTTCCCCAACTATATTGCTTGTGAATCTTGTGATGGCGAGGGCGAAGTTGAGGTAACCTTGACTGAGTTCTTTGTCACAGAGAAATACATAGTCAGAGCCAAGACCATAGATGATGTTCACGAAATGATTGCAAGTGATTGTTTTGAAGACAACTTTATTAAAATGGTAGACATAGAAATACAACCCAACTTTTAAGATGTGACTAAAAACAATATATTTATCTTACTTGTTATCTTAATCTTGATTATCAGTTACTACCTAATGTTGTTTGATTATTAAGATAGTTGACAAGCCATTTTCGATGTGTCATAGAAAGTCCTATGGCACATTTTTATGACTGCAAAAACAAAAAGCAACCTCACTTACTTGAGGATATCAAGACATCATCACAAGCTAGAAAAGTTGGCCCCAATGTCTTTCCAAGTATAACAACTATTATCGGACAAACTATTAAACACCCATTTCTGGATCGCATCTGGAAGCCCAAAAAATTAGTTGAGTTTGCTAGAATGGAGGAATATTGGGACTTGGATTACCCACAACTTGAACAACTTTGTTATGGATTTGTTGTAAGCCCAAGTGGACAAGAAATATCAAGTGCTGAGTTTGGGACTAAAGTACATGCAAGTGCTGAGAAGCTCCTGAACCAACACAAGTTCGGTGGACAAGTGCTTGATAGTGAGTACGATGAGTATGCGCAACCATTTTTAGATTGGGTTATAGAAAAAGACCACGAGATAATTGGTACTGAAATAGCAATAGCTGATGGTACTATTAAGACTTGTGGTACTATTGATGTAGTGCTTAGAGATAAGGAGTCAGATGAAATTTTTATTTGTGATTACAAATGTAGAAAGTCTAAGCAGTTCTACGACAAAGACTTATGGCAGATGGCTATTGAGTGTGAAATGCTTAGAAGAAGAGGTTTAGACTATTTACCCAAATGTGTGTCAATTTGTATTGACATAAACAAGAAGATACACCATCACAAAGTATGGTCAGAAGATGATCAGAACAAAGCTATTAAAATAGTGAAACACATTTCAAAACTTTATTGGCTTTTAAATATGTAACTAAACTAAAACTAAAACTAAATTATATGAATCATGTGGATACTACCCAAACAATTAATCATCTCTCACTCTGCACAGGTTATGAGGGAATCGGACAAGGAATCAGAAGAGTTCTGCCAACTCTGCGAGAAATCGCTTATGTGGAGATCGAAGCCTTCGCAGTTGCGAACTTGGTTGACAAGATGGAAAAGGAAAGACTTCATCCATGCCCTATTTACACGAACCTTAAAACCTTCCCATACGAAGAGTTTTGTGGAAAAGTTGATGTCATGTCATTTGGATTCCCATGCCAACCTTTTTCAAGTGCTGGCAAGAAGCGAGGTGTGGAAGATGAAAGACATCTATTCCCCTACCTTGCTGAAGGAATCAGAGTCATGCAACCTCGAATTGTTCTCGCAGAAAATGTACTTGGAATACTCAGTTGCAAAACCGCAGAGGGAGAACCAGTTCTCAAATATGTCGGAAGGACATTGGAACAAATGGGTTACTCAGTTGAAATCGGAATATTCTCAGCGAGTGAAGTTGGCTTGCCGCACCAAAGAAAAAGAGTCTTCATCTGTGGCATTTCCAACACCGAGATCGAGCGACTCAGAGGGTGGAAGAGTGGAGACGATTGTGACCAAGGATGGATTCAAGAGTCTTCGCAAGAAAAGCAATCAAATGTTTGGAGCGAAGCTCAGAGATGCAGTCGAGACAATGCACGAGAATCAAACACAATGGAAAACACCAACAGCAACACAAGTACAACGAACCAAGGAAGGGATGGAGAAGAGACTCGAAGAGAGAGCCAAGACCAACCGAGGGTACAACGAGGGGTGCTTGGAGGAACAAGTAGTGATGAGGGAACAGAAGAATTGGTCCACACCGAGAGCGAGTGCGACAGATTCGACAAGACCGAATCGCAAGGGAGGGATACCTTTAGCACAACAAGCGAAGGAGTCATGGGCTACTCCGACTGCGAGGGACTTCAAGGACAGTCCGAACGACAAAACGGGGAGGGATTATACTTTAGGCAAACAAGTCAATGGATGGTCGCCCAATCTCCAAGCAGACCCAACCATGAACAGTATCAATGGGAAGCCCCACGAGTCATTACAAAAGGGTTATCTGAATCCGAATTGGGTGGAGCAACTGATGGACTTACCACAAGGGTGGACTCAATGCTCAATCGAACCGATCGACTCAGGCTACTTGGAAATGGGGTCGTCCCAGCAGTAGCTGCTAAAGCCTTCGCAACTTTAACATCTAAACTATTGAGTGAACAAATATGAAATCAAATATAAACACTACGACATGCCCAAAGAATATGTGGGCAAGACTACTAAATGGGCGAGGGATGAGAAGCAAGCGCTATCTTTCTTGTGTACTAGCAAGCCTACTAAGGATGGCTATTGCTCTACGAAAAAAGGTGCGAGACTTCAAATCCTATCTGTTAAATGTATATACCCGCAAACAAAATTAAAAAGTTCAGAGATGAACACAAGCCAAGAGTCTGCCCAATTCTCCTTAGAGAGTTAGCAAACCCTTGTGTTGACCACGATCATCGCCATGGAGAAATCCGTGGTGTGATTGATGGCAATGCTAATAATCTTATTGGTGTCATTGAAAGAAAGTATTACTCTTTCTGTAGTGGTGACCCAAAAGATTTGCCTGATGTACTACGAAGAATAGCAGACTATTTAGAAAAGCCTCGGTCCGGGCATCTACATCCAGTTGGATTAAACCAACTTATTTCTAAGTTCAAGGGGTGTAGTAAGGATCAACAAGAAAAACTTATGGGACAATTTTATTTTTCTAAAAAAGATAAAATAAAGTCTTGTAAAAATATTAAAGAAAGAATTAAATACTACCGCACATTACTAAAAACTTTTTATGAAACTAAAACTATGCAAAATATCGAGCGAGTTGAAAGCTCCCAAAACTCAATTCAACAAGTTCGGTAATTATTATTACCGAAACCACGAGGATCAATGCAATGCATTGAAACCTCTTTTAGAGAAATACTCATGTACTCTAGTTATATCAGACGAAATACATGAATTAGGAGGAATCTTATTCTGCGAAGCTACTGTTGCTTTGTATTGTACTGATAACAATAAACTTATAGCTGCAGCCAAAGCCCAAGCTGGGATTGACCCCAAGAAAAAAGGTATGGATATTTCTATGACCTTTGGTGCTGCCTCAAGTTATGCTAGGAAATATGCAGTTAATGCACTATTCCTATGTGATGACAACAAGGATGCTGATGCTACTCACAAGTTTGATGAGAAGCCTACAACAGAAAAATCTCCCGAAGAAACTGAAGAGGAGGAATGGATTTAATTATGACAAAACAATACGATAATACTAATGGGGGTGCTTTGTTTCCTAATGATAAAAAGCAAAAGGAATCACACCCGGACTACAGAGGCAACATAGATGTTGACGGAACTGAATATTGGATCAAGGGGTGGAAGAAAACCTCAAAGACGGGGATGAGATTCTTATCCTTATCATTGACCAAGAAAGAGGATACCCAACCAACAACTGAGGAAGACCCATTCTAATGACACCTTCTTCAGATAGCCCTACAACTCCTGACAGATCAGATTACTATGATAAAGATTGGTATGATGAGTACAGAGAGTTAGTAGTCAAAAGACTTCTTGATGTAACTGCAAAGAAAAACAATGACTATACAACTGGTGAGAGCGCAACAAATCCTTTCGCCAACTTTGATAGATCAACGGACTTTGGTGTGCATCCTCTTACTGGTCTGTGCATTAGGATGCAAGACAAGTTTCAGAGAGCTATGACATTTGCAAAAGATGGTAAGCTAGAGGTTATCGAGGGGAATGATCAAGTCGAAGATATATTCTTAGACTTAATGGGTTATTCTCTTTTGGCTTTAGGTATGCTTGAGAGAGACAAGCAAATCAAAAAGCATTTATTTTAAACCATTATCTACTAATCACGACTAGGCTTGTTGGGATGCAAGCCTAGTTTTTTTAACCATGAAAGACACTATGCCACAAATAAAAGAAGCACTACAAATTGCAATAAACACACAAGAAGAATTGACACTAAGGGGCCAAACAGAATCTAATAGGGTTTTGATCAAAGCACTAGGGCAAATCTTAAACTCACTAAAGAATAAAATTGAGCAATATCCCACACAGTAAAGATGCAGAGCAAGCCATATTAGCATGTTGCCTCATCGGAGAGAGTGACAAAGTATTTGAACAAGTAAGCTCTCAGATAAGCACACAAGATTTTTACGATGAAGCAAATCAAGATATATGGAATGGGATGTTAGAACTTTCGAGCGAGTCAGTAGCCATAGATATGGTTACCCTCGCAGAGAAAGTAAAACACCAAGGTCATTACATATGTGAATTATCAAACAAGATTAATTCAACGATTTCTCTTAATCACTATATAGATATACTGTTAGAGAAGTCTAAGCTCAGAGCAATGCGAAGACAATACTCCTTGGCTCTTGAAAGAATAGAATTAGATGCAAAGCCAGACTCCATTGAAGAGAAAGTAAACAAGGAGCTTGAGTCATTTAAGCCAAGACAAAAAGAAAATACTCACATTAAAAGTTCTTTGGATATAATCAAAGATGATTACGAGAAGATAGCTCTTGGAGAATACAAGCACGACTATGTTAAGACACACATTTCACACTTAGATGAGAAGATAAAGCTAGAGTTAGGGACTGTGTTTACCATAGCTGCACCCACGAGTGTAGGTAAATCTGCCCTTAGTTTAAATATAGCGCTACGATGTGCTAAGAAAGACCTGTATAGTAGCCTCATATTTAGCCTTGAGATGCCACAGAAACAGCTTACAAAGCGAATGATAGGGGCTATGTCCAAAGTTAATTTAAATAGGATTGAAGAGGGTGTAGCGACCGATTCTGATACCAAAAAAGTTAACAAAGCAATAGGCGATCTTGAGAACCTACCAATCCATACAATACATTCAGTCAAAGACATCCGAAAAATAGCCTCAGATGTTAAGAGATACAAGAAAGATAAGGATATTAAGCTAGTAATTATAGACTACTTACAACTCATACCCTTTGACTCAGGTCGTATGGGCAAGGCAGATGGGATTGCTATGATCTCACAGAAGATAAAACAGATAGCTTTAGAGAATAATGTTGCTATCATTTTACTATCACAACTAAATCGTGAGGGTGCTAGGTCAGAGTTCCCTGACTTGTATCATTTAAAAGATAGTGGATCAATCGAGAACGATGCAGATATTGTATTGATAATGAACTGCAAAGATAATAACCCAGAGGCAGCACAAAGCACAGATAACTTTGGACCATACATAAGCATCAATTACTTGATAGCTAAAAATAGAGAGGGAGAACGAGGAGTCCGGGGGAAGTTTAAATTTTATGCTTGCCAAGGTAGATTTTTTTAAATAACAAAAGCCATGACTACAGGAAGCCACTCATTTAAAGATCGCCAAGATTGTCCAGACTCTGGAGAAATTTTGTTTGAACAATATTGTGAACAATCAGGACTCAAGTACCACCATGTGGGATTTGATAGTAAGCTAGACCCAGTATCTTATTTTTGGAAAGTACACCCAAGTATAAGATCATTACCAGATTACTTAGTAGAGAAAGACGGAGAACTTATATGGTGTCATGTTAAGGGTACTGCTAATCTTAAGATACATGATATAGCTGAGTACATTAACTTTGATAGAAATTGGAAACATGACTGTTCTTTCTATGTGGTATTTTGTTTCAAAGGAGAGTCGCCAATATTTAGAACAATCGAACATTTAAAGCAACTTTTAGTTGGACAAACAATAAAACAATGGCACGATGGTGTGCAATACATTACAGTAAAGTTATGAAAGAAGAAATAGTTACACTTAAAAACAATACAGTAGAACGATTACAAACTAGGATTACCATGATTCGAGAAGAATCAAGAACTTTATCTCATCGAATAGCTATCATGAGCGATAGGCGCAAAGAGCTACAAGATGAAAAGAAAAAACTTAAAGCTTTACTAGTGGAGCTTGAGTCATAGTATATAATAAATTTTGAGGTAATGTGTCTCAGTAATGAACACAACGAATTTATTCATATTTCGTAGTTAAGCCCTCAATGTGTGTAGCCTCACTTAGTTTTCTAAGTGGGGCTTTTATATACCTAACATTTCTCTAGTTACTGGTATTGGTTTACGACCTTCAATGGGTAATCCAAATAAATTGTAGTTCTTTTGGAATGGGTCAGGTGATCCAAAGAGTGTACCTTCTTGCCTCATTCTGCTTCTCATGAACTTTCTTTGCCTTTGTTGTTTAAACTTTCTCATCTCTGGAACTACATAGTGCATAGTATCGTACAATGGTAATGTAGTCATGAATCTTGATTCGATAACTCTCTCGCTCAAGCTACCATCTTTCTCCATGATATCAAAGAATCTATTGAATGCATCAACTGTAGTTGACAATGGTGCTGGCATAAAGAAGTCAGCAAATGCATCTCCGTATCCTTCGATCTGTCCTTTGTATAAAAAGTATTTGTTGATACCAAGCATACGAACACCCGAGTTAAACATATAGTCTGTTACATATCCAAGTCTTCCTGATATAACATCTTTAACTAAATCAATAGGCATACCCATAAGCATAAAAAAGAACATAAGTTTTACCAATGCGCCCATACCTTCTTTGAATAATTCAAAGTCACCATTTCGTACACCACTAGCAATCTTATTGAATGCTAAGTTTCTAGCAGTATTTAATTGTACAATCATAAATGACTTCATGGTAAAGAACATACGAGCATTTGGATTTTGTTTAGCAATCAAAGGCATACGAAGTTCAGTCAAAGGTTGATTGATAAATAGTTTTTGCACTAATGTTGATCCAATCAACTCATTCTCTGCTTGGCCCCTTTGTTCCGCAGGAGTTTTCATAGCTCGCCAAAATCTACCATTCTCTCCCGGATTAGTTATCTCATCACTAAGAAGTAAGTTAATCTCTGATTGTATCTTCTTGAACTTCTTATTGTTTTCATATTGTTTCTTGAGTGTACCATCGCCATTGAATGCTTTCGCAGCCTTCATGTATCTGTTGTAGTTAGCATCCATTGTGGTGTTCTTCATTATCTTATCTAATGCTTTGAACCCAGTAGCAGTTAGACCATAGCTAATAATAGATGCTAGTCCTTTGTCTTTGCTTTGGAAACTTTCTTCAACTAACTTATCGTTGTCTAAAAATTCTTGAACCTTATATCTCTTGTCACCAATCATTGATTGAAGGGTAGGTAAAAACCCATTGTCATACATGATAAATGGTAAATCATATAGCTGAGATAATGTTGATGTAAATTCTACTAATAAATTAAAGTAACTATATTGCCTAAGACCAACTAACAATGGCATTTCTCTTGCAGTTCTATCCATCAAAACATTATAAATTTGCGGGAATGTGCTATATAGCTTTTCTTGATCTACTTCATTTTGGAATCTAGGGTCATTGGTTAATGCTTGTACTACACGACCTACTGTAGAGTTAGGATTGTATTGTACCCTTACATTACCACCATCATTACTTATAGTTGGTTGTGATACACCAGTAAACTTAGCAGTTTCAATAGTTGTAACCATCTCTGTTATGTATCTACCTAATGCTTCTGAGGGGGTGACATAAAAGTCTACATCACTATCATCCATTAACTCAATGATACGATTCTTGAATGGCCCCGGCTTGCCCCTTCCTTGGAATCTTTGATTGATAATCTTTTGTATAAATATTTCTTCCTCAAATGAATTAGGTTGTAGTGGCGGCAATGGCTTTGGTGCATCCTTATCTTCAGCAAACTGAACACTAGCTTCGCCATGCCTAGCTTGCCTTTGTTTGAATATCCTGTTGGCTAGTTTTCTATTGTTAGTAGAGAACACTTGTTCGCCATCAACTATAATATTAAATACAGTACCCCTGTTTTCTCTTCGTCTTTTATTCTCAGCAGCAATAGCACTTCTAAAATCTTTTACTTGTATGCCATACTTCTTAGCAAATCCTTCTAGTCCTTTCTTACCATCAACGAATCTAGGGAAGAAGTTCTTTGTGAACTCCATCTTTAGTCCTGCTCTTGTGGCTTGAGTATGTAAATTGTCGAGCATTGAACGAACTGCTAGGTAATCATTTAAGATACCATACTTTCTTAACAATGAATCTCTTTCCTCGAATAACTCTTGAGCTTCTTCTTCTGTATACCTAGATTTTTCTTGATCCATTCTAGGACTAAATGATATAAGTGCCGCAAGCCTACGATACTCCTTTACATTCTTTTTCTTAACCTTATTAAGAGACTTTGATAAATTCATTCCAACTTGTTGGAACTGCAATATCTTAAAGTTTCTATCTCTTATAAATGTATTGAATGCTTTTGCTAGTTCTGGGTGTATGTTCTCTAGTAGCTGACCAACTGGCACTAAGAAACTCTCTATGTATCCAACTGCTTTACTTGCCCCTTCTTGTTCTGCTGTTTTCTCTGCATCCTCAATAGCTTCTGCTGGTGATGCTATAGGGTTTCCAATCACATCATTTACATTTAGGTAAAGCTCACCAGTAACAGGAGATATTCTCTCTTGAACTTGGTCTATTAGTTTTTGATTTACAGGTCTAGCCTTGGGGTCTAGCTCCTTCATCAATGCCGATGAATCAAGAAGTAGTTGCGCTAGTGTTGGGTCAGCCAATACTTCTTTACCAAATATATTTGCTATATATGATTGAACATCTTTGATAAATAATTTAGCAGTTCTAAAGACTTCTCCTTCTCTGAAGATACCATCTTTATCTTGCTTGATATCTAAATTACTTTTAGTATTTGACTCTTGTTCAGAGGTCATACCATAGAAGAACTCTTCCATAACTGCACGAGTTAGTTCATATCCTCTAAGTAAATTCCTAGGTGATTTAAACTCATATCCTTTACCACCATATGCTTCGTCTAATATTTTTTTCTGTTTATTGCTCAGTCTCTTAGACATTGACTCCATTTTAGATTTATACCCTTGAGGGCCATATCTATTTTCTAGTGCTACCCTAGTCATAGCATGAAGCAACTCATGCCTCATCAATCTGTCAGCTCTAGCAGATGTAGTTCTCCTATCTCCATCTAACAATGTATCTAAATTAATTACAATCTTATGTTCATCAGGACTGTAAAAACCCATAACATTTTTTTTACCTTTTCTTGGTCTGTACTCTATCCTTAACTTTTGACCACCCTTTGTTTTAAGTAACTTATTATCTATTATGTTCTTAAACTTTTTCTCAAGATAGCTTATAAGACCTGAATGTTCTAGCTCTGTTATTGGGTCTGGTTCAGGGGTTGGGTCTAACTCTAAATCTGTTTTAAGAAGTTGCTTTCTTCTGAAGCCAACATCGCTTTCGTATGATGTTTGATCTTCGTTTAGGAAAAACCCAAATTTTTGTTTATCTGATTCTGAATTTAAATCAAGAAAGTTAAGTGCAACATTATCAGGAACTAACTTTGTTTCTATATTAGTGTTACCTTTGAAGATTAACCTCTTTTCTTTATCGTCAGCATAATTTAGTATTAACTCTCTTAGTTCTTTGCGACTATCTTCATTTAAATTATCACGAACTTTGGGATTAAATTCTATCTCAATTGACTCATCAGTTTCACGAATGTCTAAAGGTATATCTCCGAACTTCTGTTTGACTTGCCCATCAAGATCATCTTCAGTAAATGGATTGTCATCAGTCTCAGTCTCTACCTCTTCTTCAGTCTCTGTTTCTTCTTCTGTCTCTACTTCTTCTTCGGTCTCTACTTCTTCCTCTTGTTGGGTATCTGTATCTACTTTTGTTTCACTATCTGCTACAAGTGTATAACCTGCATCAGAAGAATATAAATTCTTATATGACTTCTTGAACTCAGCCTCAGCTTGTTCTCTTGAGTCAGCTTCTACTGTACCATATACTTGCTCCCCAGTTTGCTTTGAGAAATACTTAAAGGTGTATTTTGTCTTTGCATTAGTGTCGCCTTTGATCGGTGTTCTCTTGTCTCCTTTAGTTTCTTCCTTTCGGCTTCTTCTGTATTGCTCAACAAGCAATGCTTGTAAGTCAAGGTTAGCGGCATCTATCTCTGCTTGGTTCTCAGAACCCTGTTCTATCTTCTTTTGTAGACCAAGTATATTATCTGTTACTTCTGAATCTGTAAGTTCGCCTACTGTTTTATCTACTGTAGATAATTTAAAGTCTTTAGCTCTAGGGTTTCTTGAATAAAAAGCACCAAGCCCATCCAATGTAAATGATTGTTCAGGGTCAGAGCTATTTGGGTCTCTGTATGTAATAGTTTGTTTACCATCAGGATCAGTAGTGTATCCCGTCATATCAACAATAGTGGTATTACCATCTCTATCAAATACTTCAATCTGAGTTGTTTCACCCTCTTGTTTATTATCAAAGTCTATGATTGATTGACCTAAATCAAGGTTAGGTGTTGATGAATCAATAATTATCTGTACATCCTTACCTTCTTTTTGTAAGAGTTTCTTCTCTTCGTTATTCAATGTAATATCTTGACCTAGTGCAGTTCTAGTAGTGTCACCTACTGTAGAACCAATAGCACCAGTTAGTCCACCTACTGTGAACTCCATGATTCTTCGACTAAGAGCTTCTCCTGTAATAAATTCTCTGTCACTATCATAGAGATTTTTGGCAATCAAATCTAATACCATACCATCTCCGATAGATTCTTGTGTTCCTTCTAATGCACCTCTACCTAGTGCATTTTTTGAGGCAACACTAAATGCAGTCTTAGCAGCCTTCTCAGAAACTTTGCCACCCCTAGCTAATGTACCAAGAGTCTTGTTTATAAAACTAGGCGCACCTGCTACATATTTAAATACAGTAGCATCTAAAGCACCTGCAATAGCACCATGAATCATTGAACCATTTGTAACCATGTCTCTTTCATCTTGATTCATTTCAAGCAATGACTTCTTCATGGTTCTTTCTGCATCAGCAACAAACTCATCTGCTCTATTCATAAATGCAGTATAGTAGACTGCACTTGTACCTGCCCCAGCACCTAATGCTGGGTTACCTGTAGCTAATGTTGTAGCACCACCAACAGTAAAACCAGCAGTACCATATCCAGCAAACTGACCAAGACCCCTAGCCACTTGACTAGCTATAAGACCTAATCCACTTTGTCCAAATTTAGGGTCAACATCCAACATCTCTGGTAAAGTTTTGTCAAAAAAATTACCCATATCTTGAGCATGAAGTAATGCCTTCTCTTGTACCTCTCTTTTTTCTTCGTTTCTTTTTACATAGTCTTCGTATGGCGCTCTTATAATTCTTCTACCTCTGTCTGTTCTTTGAGGTAAAGCATTGTATTCCTCTTCGCTTATTGTTTCCCTAGCGATGATATCGCCAAATGTTCTAGCACTTTGCTCGTATGTCTTCCCAAATGTTTCAGAAAATCCCAAAAGTCCTTGCTTGAATAATTCAACAAATGCATTGCTTCGTCTTACTGATTCATCAAATCTATATAAATATTGTGGATGTTTGTCTAATACTTGGTAGACCAAAGTATTGTCATCTACATTAGCATATTTACTAGGGTCTTTTGTTCTTACCCTTGCTGCAAAAGACTCAATGGTTTCTGGAGTGGGTCTAGCCATTTTATTAAATACCCATGCCAGTTGGAATAGACCCCCCTAAGCCACCAGTTGGAAATCCTCTAACTGGTATTGCTCCTGTTTCTGCACTAATTTCTCTATCATCTGTTTCTGTAACAGGTATAGTAACCTTTCTAGGACTTTCCAATTTACTTACTGAATTACCATAGAGGCTCATTGGGTCTCCCGATATCATTGATATTGCTTCAGATGCACCTTCAAGTCCATATATTTCATCGCCGGGTTTTACAATATATCTCTCTCCATCCATGACTCTTACGACTTGGTTTTTGCCATCTATTTTCTCTATGTCGTATTGGTCATTTGTATCTATAAAATCAAACACCCCTTGTACTGATTTTGCAGAAATTTCCTTAGGGTCTTTCTTTTCTTTAAGTAAATCACCAAACAATACTTGTCCAACAACAGTAGTGTAAGTCTCCTCTCCTAAACCTTCTCTCATATCTTTAACGAATGCTTTACCTACTTCATCTGTGTAGGATTCTCCTAACACAGTCATAGCTATCTTTGGATTGTTTTCTAGCTTTCTTAAAAATGCATCATCCAACTTCTTGACTTGTCTATTTTTTTGAAATCCTTGTATGACACCACCTACTTGTTCTCCAAGTTCTATCATTGATTTTGCTTGTATGGCTGCTGCATTAGACATGCCTTGTGCATATCCACTATAGTCTAGTAACCTTGGGTCTATTCTACTGCCTGATTGAAATGCCATGATTAACCAAAAATTGAACTTGCTAAACCTGCTGGACCACCAATAAATGCTCCACCTATACTACCTAATGCGCTCAAACCACCTGCTCTACTACTAGCATCAGCTTGTGCTTGTGCGCCTAATAAATTCATATTTTGTGACCTTTGTTGCATAGCAAGATTTACTCCCATGTTTGGATCATATAACTGTGGCCCAACTTGTTGACCCGCTAGGTTGAATGCTTGCCCATAAAGTTGTGAACCCATTTGAGTAGCTTGTGTGGGTCTTAAAAACAAAAACTGTGATGGGTCACCACCAATAGCTCTTGATTGTTGGAATCCCATACCACCTGCTTGTCTTGCTTCTGCTCTTAGTTGCGCTCTTGATGTTTCTCTACCAAGTAATTCACCCGCTAATGTAGATGAATCACCCACTCTACCACGAGCAGCACCTGCCATACGAGCAGCTTGCTCTGCTTCTCTAGCCCTTTCTGGAGATAACATACCTTGTGATTCAGCATATAATGTCTCTGCTTGTTGGGCTTGTAAGTCAGCAAGTCTTGTAGATGTAGGGTCAGCGGCTCTCAATGCAGCTGTTACATCTCCACCAAGTTCTCCAAGTAAAGCAGTCTCTCTTCTTTTAGCTTCTTCTTCTATTGGGGCAAATTGTTCTGCTGCCCTAGCTTGCATATCAATCAAGCCCATTTGGTCATCAGTACCAAACAATGAAGTTTCTTGATCAGCTAACTCCAATGCAGTAAATTGTGGTCTACCTACTGCTTCAGCACCAATAATCTTAGCTTGCAAATCTGGATCGCTTACAGCTTCAATGTATTCTCTCATTGACTGACCAACATTAATTGGATCAGGTTGCTCTATAACTGTTTTTCCTTTACCCATTATATTCTACTTAATTTTTTTAAAAACTTTTGTGGATATTCTACCCTTTCTGGTCCACCATTTCTTTGTCTTATACTAATTAATTTTTTATTTTCTATATCTAAATTCTTTTGTAGTAAATCAATAGCTAGTTGTTGCATAACATCTCTATTATCTGCAAATAAAAATGCTAAGAATACTGTATCTCCATCTGCTCTGTCTTGTTCCCAGTTTTTGATAAAGTCCCAACCATCGTCATAGTTACAATTATACCACATGTGGACACCCACAACTTCATCATCTTCATATATTACTGATATTGTGTCCTTGGCTAAATGATAAGCCACCATTGTTGTAATGACCCCTTCGTTCCAATCATCAAATACTTTGCCATTTTCCTTTCTTATACAATATCCCACTATGTCTTTTACTTTTTTAGGTGTTCCATTTATTTCTAACCATTTTCTAATGTAGCTTGCTAACATTTATTTAAGATATTTTTATTATGCTAATCTTACAATGGCAATTTCTATGTTATTTGGTGTCATCTCTTGAGTTAAACCAGTATTTGAACCTCTTTTGCGACCTACTATAAAATTAAAATTTACTCCACCAGTAAATACACCACTAAGTGAATTAGCTAATACAGTCGAACCCTCTCCAGCCTCAAAGCTACCAGTCGATACTGTAGTTCCATCTCTTTCAATCTTCATCCTACCCGTAACACTTGAACCACCAGTAGGATTGTTAAATGTAATGTCTTTAATATTGTATGTTATTAAATAAATACCAGATGGAACAGCGATATCTGCACTACTTTGTGATACAGTAATTCCATTGTTACTTATAGTAAAACTATCAGTTATATCGTGATCTACAGTTGCACCACTAGCACTAAATGTTTGAGATGATAAAGTTAAAGTAGCATAACCTAATCCACCTACATTTAATTGACTTTTAACATATGCAGTAGTTGCTATCTGTGTGGTATTTGTACTCTCACTTGCAGTTGCAGCAGTTGGAACACCACCTAATGCCACATCATCTTTGATGCTAGTTACACCAGCATTAGTCATGGTAACATCACCACTAAGTGCAGCGGCAGTAAAGCCAGTTCCGTCACCTATAAGTATCTGTGTATCAGTAACTGCTTTTGCAGATACTGCACCAGTTGAGTTAGCATCTCTAACTAATACAGTATTAGCGGCAGCTTGTTGCAACTTAGCAAATGTTACACCATCACTTGTGCCTGTGCTGTCTTTAAGTTGAATCTTTGCTCCACTACTCCCGGTATCTATCTGAAATGATGTTGAATCAATAGAGTCAGTAGATATTTTTGCATTGTTTACAGCATCATTTAAACTGCTTGCTGTTACTTGGTTTCCTGTACTGAATGTATTACCTGTTACGAATCTTGCCATTATATTGCTGGGTTAGTTGATCTAAATGTTTGAGTAGCTGATGTTTTTATTGTTTTTATTTTAGGTCTACCTAGAGTATTTTCTATTTGCATTTGAGCGCCATAAGCTCTTTTATTACCTATTCTACCACGAATGGCAATATCTTCACCTGCTGGAATGGTGCTACCACCATTAAATGTGCTTGCACTTCCTAATAATGAACCACTATCAGTAAGGTCTAGGTCAATATTCTCTGTCTGTAATTTGATAGTAAAGTCAGAAGCAGTTGATTCAGAGCTTTCAGCTTGTATATCAAAGGCATTAAATTTCTTTCTACCTATATCGGCATAAGTGTACATTCTTGTTTTCGCTAATCCTAGTATACTCGTTGTTTCTTTTGATCCACTTATAGCTGTAATAGTAACATCGCTTCCTTCCAAAGCTGAACCAGAAAAATTAGAATCATCTCCAGCAATTAGGTGTATGCCTCCATCTATGTTTGTAGAATAAACACCTCTCTTTGACCCTATTCCTGCTACTACCATGTTTGTATACTCAAAGTCAGTTGATGAGTTAATTTTGTCTACTGACTCCCATTGTCTTGTTAGGAAATTATAAATGATGATGTGGCTATTGAAATCATTACCATCAAGTGGAACTGCTAAATAATACCTATTATCAAAATAAACTCCTACTGCTTTATCAGCAGCATTTTGATTTATCCTATCTATAGTTGATTGAATAGGTTCTGATAACGGGGTTTGTGTACCACGAAGATTATATTCATCTAAGAACTCCAAACTATATACACCATTATCTGATAAGAAAAATACATTTTTACCAACTTGGGCTATAGACTTCCTAGATAAACAACCAATCTCATTGGTCAAAATTTGAGATGTAGAATTAGCGGGATTTGTTGTTCCACTAACTCTATATATACTATTCTTGTTAAATACTAATATTGAGTCTTCTGTAAATGAAACAATACCTACGGTAAAATCACTAGCCCCTGCATTGAATCTAAATGATGCATATATTTTGTCATATGTATCACTATCTAAAATATCTGAGGCAATAAGTTCATCAAATACTTTTCTTGATGTAATTGTTGCGCTACCAGAACTACCAGATTGGTCGAACTGATATGGTACTATAAGTCTTCTTTGGTGTAGAATGCCAAACTCTGGGCAAGGCATATGTATAAATCCTAGTCCCTGTGAAACTGCTTTTGTAAATTTAGGGTAAATACCTACTGATGAATCTGCTACATCTACTACAGTATTGTCAAAAAAAGTAAATGTATCGGGAGAAGCACTTGTTACTTCAGCTACTATAAAAGATGAATTAGCAGTCAAACCACTATCTCCGACTACACTACATTTAATTGAATCTCCAACAGAGTATCCATGACCCTCTAGCCCAACTACTACTTTACCTGCGACTGCATCAAATACTGTTGCAGTTTGTGTGGCATTAACTGCATAGTCACCATTTGCAACTTTAGTAATAGTGGGACTGCTTGTAATATTATTTGCAGCTAAATCTACCTCAAGTGCTACTTCTCCTTTTCTAAATATAAACACTTTATTGAATGCTTGTATCATATCAACCTCCGAAGATACCGATATGTTACTATCATAGTTTAGTGTATATGTCTGTACACTTGTATTCGATGTATTGAATGTACTTGTTTGAACAGCTATAACACTTGAATTAGTAGCCATCAATATATAACTCTCATTGTCATTTGAGTTAGGATCAGAAAAAACACATGAGCCATATATTTGATTTACTGCATCATCATTTAATATTGGATACTTTACAGTTACAGATGCATCAGCAGCTCCAGTAAAACTCCCTGCTACGGTTAATTCGTTTGTCGCTGTTTTTGTATATGGTTGGTCTGCATTTGGATCAGGATTTGAAATACCAGATACATTAGATAGATTAATAGTACCACTATTTGCATACAAACTTCCAGTTATATTTGTTATAACTAAATTGCCACTATTACTATCAGGATCAGCTATTGCCGCATCTGTATCGTCTGCCGCTAAAGTAAAAGGCAAAACTAATGCATCAACACCAGTTGCTATAGGTACTGATTTTATATCAGTTCCATTTCTTACATTCCATTCACCATTACGATCAAGTCTTGCATTCTCGCTTTTCTCCAACATACCAGCTGTAAGTTGGTCTGGGCGCAAACGATTATTGAACCCAACAAACCCAGCATCTAGGTCTTCGAGGGTTCTATCATCCTGCGCTCCATATTTATCATATCTAGGCATTTAACATTTCCATCTCTTGAGGGCTAAAGCTTTTCTAGTAGGTCTACCCTTTTTATCTTTCATAGGGCCTTTTACACCACTCATTCTAGCACAAAAAGATTTCTTTCTAGCTTTGTCTTTACCTTTAGGGTTAGAAGAAGTAACTGGTGGCTTGAGATTAGCACCAGTCTTTCTTTTGAAGTAAGCTCTTCCTGCAGCAGTAAGCCCACCCTTTGAACTCTTATGTACTTTTCTCATTTTCTTTTATGTGAGTAAGGGATTCTCTTACTACTTGTTTTTGTTCTTTTGAATCTAGCTTTCTCTGATGAAGACATCTCTGATTGAGTCTTTGGAGTTTTAGAGCTAACTCTTTTCGTGGGTCTACAGGCTGGGTATCCTCGCTTGCTCTTCTCAATATTCTTTCTTCCACAAGGTTTACCAGTCTTTACATCAACCCATTTTTCTTGATGCCATCTTCTAAGGCTCATACCTTTCTCCTCTTACTGTAACCACTAGCAGTTTTCTTTTTTCCATCAGGACCTTTAACTTGTCCTTTACAAACACGAACTGCATAACTATTGGCATAAGCACTAGGATATACTTTATACTTTCTTTTGGCGGCTGCCTTACCTCTTGGACATAGTTTACCCATTACTTGCATCCTTTCTTTTTCATCTTAGCCATTCTTTTCAATGTCTTAGATTGACCTGCATGAGCTTTACTAGCTTTGTCTAGTTTCTTAGCTACTGATATGAGTTTTCTGTGCATTACTTAACCTTTCTGCGCTTTAAGGCTTTGAAGTCAGCACCAGTAATTTTGTCACGAGGTGCTGCTACCCTAGCTATTTTTTTTTGCTTTGGACTGTATTTACTAAATGGCATAATTACATTTTCTTTTTCTTTTTCATCATTGCTCTACCTTTGGCTTTTGCAGCTTTAGATGGGCGACCTCTTTTACTTCCGTATGTTCCTTTTCCGAATGGCATAATTATTTTCTCCTTTTTATCATTGTTATTAATAGTAATGTAAAACCTAGTGCTAAACCATAAAAAGATGGTTCTGGTATAACATCGTATTCTACTTGTAATCTGTAATCAAATTCTTGCCAGCTATATTGTACTCCTTCAAACTCTAGTCCCTTATAATCTTCTCTGATAAACTCTGGCATATTTGGTACATAAAAGAACGGAGTATCAGATATAGTAATAGATATTGGCTCTTCTATTTCAATAGGTTGCTCTATTGGAAACAATGGATACTCTGGCTCAATAATAGGGAATAAGGGGTATTCGGATTCGTGGCTCATTTTTTGAATAAAGATGTAAAGATTGATGCAAAACTTAGAAAGAATTTTTTGATGAAATTATCCTTTGGTAAGAACATCATCACTATTGATATTATACCAATATAGGCAAATGCCATAGCCATTAGATCGTCTTTGTAGTTACTGAATATATATTCTATCATGATTGTGGTGATACTTGTCTTATTGTCGTGTCTTCAGAATCAAAAGGTGTTTCTATTATAGGTAATTCATTGTTGACTTCTTCTGTCTGTGTCTCACTATCAGGGGATGTTTCTTGAGATTCTTCTATATCTTCAGCTTTTTGTTCTTGGTCTTGCTCTTGTTTGGCTTGTTCACTTTCTTCTGAATCTTCTGCCTTAGATGTTTCTTTTTCTTTGGATTCCATTTCTTCTGATTTTTGCTCTGTGTTACTTTCTTGCGAGTCAGAAGGAGTATCGGAGGAACTATCTTGTGAAGAAGAGGAGGTATCAGATTTGGTGTCCTCGATCTCAGCAGATGGTGTGGAAGTCTGCGGTAATTCGGAAGCCTCGGCTACGAAAGCCTGTGCCTCAGAAACCTTTTCAGCAATGACTTCTTGCCCCCAATTATTAATACTAGAAAAGTCTACAAAGCTATCAATAAACATTGGGACTTCAAATCTTTCTTCTACCACATCTTGAGCAACCTCTGCTACAAAAACCTCGGTCCTATCTTTTGCTATATCCACTTGTGTTACTGCGGCAGTAGACACAGCTACAGTCCCGGCAGCTCCAAGTTGTGAGACTTGGGTCACTACAGGTAAATCTTTGATTCTTTCAATTAAAGATTTTTTAAGAGCTTTAGCCCCTTCTCGAGCAGACTCTTGAGCTTGCCCAATACTTTCTTTAATGTCTGAGGAATCAGTTTGAGAACCCTTGTCACCAAGCACTTGAGTGATTGAATCCCTGAGAGTTCGCAATTCTTGTTCTGCTTTCCTGTTATCCATTTACATAAACATTTCATAATTATTTACTTACTGCCGCTGATCCAAAATAAAACGATATAATCGATATAACTGCGGTCTTAATTTCTGGTAGTATTAAGTACCCATGCAAGGTCTGATAGCTAGTACCAGAAGATAGACCAAACCATTTACTGTATTCAGCAGCTACTGTGATTCCTTCTTCACTATGTGCTAAAATAAAAGGTGCTATGATTACTCCGAACAATACAGTCAGTACAATAATCCTTCGTGTCCAAGCACCGAATGAATCCACTCTAGCTGCGGCTGCATCTGCACTAGAATCCATAGCTTGTTGTTTTTTTATCAAGCCCTCTGTCACAGCAGCTTGATTAGCTACCATAGTTCCTATTAATTTAAATATAAAGCCAGAGAAACCACCACCTAGCATTGCTAATAATTCTGTACTCATTTCATCTCCTTGATTAATTTATATATTGAAAGTCCTAAGAATATAAGTGTAGCACACCCGACAATAAGACTAACCACTTGATTAATCTCTTGTAGCCCAAGGCAAGCGAAAAACCCCGCTGAACCCATTGCTACTCTGCCAGTCATTGCTTCCATTTATTATTCTTCCTCTACTGGAAATGTGACATCAGTTACTATAGCTGTTGTCTCATCGTCTGTTAGTTCGTATCCATCCACAACTAGTGCATACTTTGCATCAGCAGTCTCTTGAGGGTAAGTTCTATAACGAGTCCCGCTACCAACTCTGTGGTAAGCATAGCCTCGTCTAGCACCCTCTGTGTCTGCTCTAGCAATAGCATCGTCTAGTGTTTCGTATACTAAGTAATTAATTGTTTCTTCGCTCATAATTAGTAAATATTGTAATGATTGTTTATTTCGTCTCTTATTGAATCTATTTCAGAAATGTTGTCTCCGCTATAAATATAACATTCTTTGCAAAGACCAGATGTTGACCTTGAAGAAGTTGCTGGATAAGCTCCAAATAAAGAAAGTGCTGTAGTTGAAGATGTATCTAAGTCAGCATCTATGTCACTAGAAGCCGCTGATTCACCATTAACTTTTACAGTAAATGTTCTGTTATCTGTTGTGCCAGAAAAGACAACATCTGTATTTGTTTTGTCATTTGATGAATCAGTACCAAAATTTTTAGTAACTCTCTTAACTGAACCACCTACTTCGTTTGCCAAAGACCATTGTTGAGTACCACTTGTTTTTATATTTAAAGCAACACCACCACCTTGATAAGTTCCAGCACCTCGTCCACCACCCCAAAGCACCGATGGGTTTCCAGTTGATGGACCATCAAAAATCTTACCAACATAAATAATACCTAGTTTAGTTCCACCATTTGCCCAGTCATTAGTTCCAAAATCAACTGAACTACCATCAGATGTTATTTGTAAATTTTGCATAGTAGAACTACTTGATGCTACATCTGCACCAACTCCATTTGCAAATCCTCCATTTTTAACAATGTATGGTTGCTCAGTAGCAGTTGCTTGAATCATATCTCTACCATTACTACTTTGGTCGTACCAAGTTTCTACAAAACCATTACGAGCTATGCGAGATGCCTTAATATCTTTAACACTAATAGTTATATCAGCATCAAGACCTAAAGTTTTAAACATTAAGTTGTCTTCTGTTCCACTTGTACTATTTCTAGTTAAAGTTACACTATGAAAACCAACAGCTGAAATATCTGCATCATCAGTTAGTGCAGTATAATTATCGTTTATTGATAGTTTTAATCTAAAATCTGAATCGGAAGGAGCTTCTTCAACAAATAGAGATACTTGTACTGTATCACCTTGAGCTAATCCGATGAAATCACTACCCGAATCAAGCATATATCTAGTGAATACATTTTCATCATCATCTGGATTATAACTGTATTTAATACTGTTCTTAGAATTAGTGGTTACAGTTTGGCTTGTGGTGGCACTTTCAGTTGTTCCATCAGATTTGGTTATTGTAGATGTTACAGTTCCGGGAGATACTACACTTGTAAAATTCAACTCATCATTGTACAAACTATAATAGTTATTGTTGTTGGACTCAATCTTAAAACGATTGGCTGTTTGGTCTGATGTAAATAAAATAAGTTCTTTAATAGTTCCATCAAAGTAATTAGCACTAAAGTGCGAGCCAATCGTATTAGTACCAGAACTTGGATTACTACTAGAAGAACTAACTGATGCACTTTCAAGTGCATTGCCAAAAGATTTAGCAGTTGATGAACCAGCTATTGATGTAAATAAAAATCCATTTTGAAACTGACTAACTGTGCTTGTAGTATTATTAGCAGCAGCCGCATATCCAAATAATACATTGGAATCATTTCTTCCTTGATAAAAAATATTTGAATCACCACTTGCACCTTGAGACCAACAAATTTGAGTTGCTCCAGTTGTTCCATCTGACTTAGCAAACATAAAGGCACTAAAATTATTAATGTTATCACAAATGTCACCTAATAATAAATTATCATTACTACCATCAAAGTCTATACCATCAGCAAGCAATGCTCCACTCTCTGCAATCTTTGGTTGGTTAGCAGCAGTCTCTTGAACTGCATTGTTTGACCCAGTTTGGTCGTACCAAGTGTGGACAAAGGCTTGGTGAGTATGAGATACTACTTGAAAGTCGCTAATTGTGTATGAACCAAAATGACTGTCTGCAAACATAAGATGTGTTCCATCAGCAGTAGCTGTCATTGTATCCGTATATGTTCCATTAGCCGTAACTATAGTACCACCAGAGGTTTTACTTGTTACACTATTAACACTTAATACTCCTCTAAGTTGTGGACTTAAACTGCCAGATGTGTTATTAAAGTTACTTACTGTATACTTTAATACAATTACATCACCAGTAGCAAAAGAATAAGGAAATCCAGCTGAACCAATTCCTCCTCCAGAACTATTGTCAGCAGAAAACCCAGTACTAGAAACATTAGTTAAAGTGTAATGGTTAAAAGAGCCAGTACCATTAACTGCTGTTCCTAATGTTAGGACTTCATTTAAAAATCCATTAAGGTCAGTAGCAGTTGTTCTTCCACTTTCGCCACCTTGTTCTGTTTCATTCTCTACAAGAGAACTATTACTTATTTTATCATCTGAATCAAAAGCTACATTTACCTCAATGTTATCTGAGCTTCTACGAATACGAAGAGGAAACAATGGTGTAGCACTTACAGATATAGCTGAAATATAATATATGTCTCCATCGTCAGCAGTTGCTTCAACAAATGGTAAAACATTTGGTTCTGCCTCATTGGTAATAGTTATAAATTCTGCTCCGAAAGCATCAGTAAATTTATCAGTTCCACCATACTGAGAACCATAACTTAAAGTAACCTCTGTCCAAGTTCCTCCTACTATTTGAACCCCTATGTTTGTTCTTATTCTAGCACCTCTAGAACCAGCATTTGCTCCAGCATCGTGAGAACCAATCTGCCAAAACTTCCCAATAATAGGATGACCACTAGGAACATAGTAAGTAAATGTTACTTGACCATTTCTTGTTAATTGATAATTATCCCTAACTAATTGTAATTGTGGACATACAGTAGCATTATTTTCTATTTTAAGAACATTATCCTTAGGTGTACTACCATCTGATATTCCATTAATATTACCAGTAACAGTAACAGCACTATTAGCAGCTGGACTTTGAATACCATCTACACCACTACTATAATCACCAGTGTAAACATTAGAATTAGATGATACTTTACGAAGACTATAAGCAGCTGCGGCTGTTGCTACATCTGCTGGTAGTGTATTCTCTAGTTTACCATTTACCCAATCTTCTAATGCACCGCTTTGTATTTGGCTTGCTGAAAAATCTTCTTCTGGGTCTGATGTTTCTCCTACATCTCTACGAACTTTTACAACTCTACCATTCATCGCACCAACATCTCGTAATGAGTAAGCAGCTGCAGAGCCACCGAATCTACGAGATATTCCTAGATCAGTATATGCATCAGCATAGCCATGCTTAATATCCCAAGCACCACCTAGATTACCCTTGAGAGTATTCTCT
>VMHT01051934.1_pt1 | contig 23770 bp, 16 predicted proteins | sample 4693611 | NCBI WGS metagenome assembly VMHT01 (sample SAMN12280063, study PRJNA550983) | marine metagenome | isolation source: seawater sampled from same location over 5 years 0.02-0.2 micron viral filtrate | place: USA: collected off the coast of southern California halfway between the port... ...
AGCGGTAATCTATCTTTTTCTGTTCCGACAGATACTAACACAAGTCTCTCTGATACAGATCAAACATTGGCAGCAGCCAGGACTGTAAATATGAACGGCAACGACCTGAACTTTAAGGACGGTACCACCTCCAAGCTTCTATACGATGACAGTGCGGATGAGTGGATTTTTAATACGGCAGTTCGATTCGATCAAAGCACTACTGGGGGTGAGATTAAGCTGAGAGAATCTGTCATGGGGGGCGATTCAGGCGTTATACTTAGAGCCCCCTCAAGCAACCTTGCTTCTGATGTAGTATTTAGGATGCCCGCTGCTGACGGTAGCGCAGGTCAGTTCATCAAGACAGACGGTAGCGGAAACTTGTCGTTTGGTAGTGCGGGGAGTAGCTCCACTATTAAGTGGTTTATAGCGGGTGGTGCCCAGGTCGCGTTCCCATTCGCTAGATACCTACCTCTTACTGGTGACGTTATCGAGCAGAACACAGCTTCGTCAGCTCTCTCAAGAACAGGATTCGTAGCTCCGTATGACGGCGAAGTAAAAAAGGTAATGTTTAGGAGTCAAGAAACGCTAGGCAATACTGAGCTCAGGTGGTATAAAGCCACTGACGGCACACACGGTCCAGCAACAAGCTTACAGACTGTCACTATTGATTACGATACAGCTAACCAAACAGAGACCTACACTTACTCAACTGTAACCTTCAGCAAGGGTGACGTCTTGTCTCTTAGGTGGGATCCAACCAGTGATCCAGTCAGCAGTACATGTGAGCTCAACTACACCGTTGAGTTTGAATTTGATACATCTACTTAATTACTTATATTTGCAGTATGAATAATCCAGATCAAATTGCCTTCGGGCAAAAAGGCAGTCACTTCTTGAGTGGAGATGGTGTCTTCGGCGATAACGCTGGAGAGGTTCCTGCGGGTCTCAACATTGTTGCGGTCACAGCCCTCACTGCGTGCGCACCTACAGGTAGTTGTGTAAACGACTCAGGCTTCTCCTCTCCAAACAGAATCCCAGAGGGAGTTACCATTTTTGGCAGGTGGTCTCAGTTCCAGATTGGATCTGGCGAGAAGGCCATCCTGTATTTCGGCTAAAATAAAAACTTAATATAATGGAAAATCAAGAATTGAATCAAGCCCAAAATGAAGAGAACACTGGCTGGAGCTTTGTTTCCGACGAGGAGATCCAAGCTACCCAAGCTCCCCAACAAGAAGGGGCGGAGCAACCAGTTGAGCAAACACCCCAGCCTGAAGCTGAGGTTTCCGAGCCTATCGCTGAGACCCCTGAAGTACAGGTCGATCAAGCGGTAGAGACTGAACAAGAAATTAGTGATGAGGAGTTCGAGGCAACGATGCTGGGCTACCTAAGCGAAAGGCTGGGTAGATCAGTGGACAGCTTCGACGAACTCAATACGCAACAAGAGGCACAGCTTGATGAACGTGTAGAGGCGATCGCAAAGTTTGTTTCTGAGACTGGACGGAGTCCACAAGATTGGTTTTTGTATCAATCGCTCAATACTTCCGAAATGGATGATATGACGGCGATCTCGATCAACATGACCGCTCAGTACCCCAACCTGTCTCAAGAAGAAGTGAACACATTGATCGGCTCGAAGTACAAGCTGGATTCAAATCTGCACACAGAAGATGAGATTAAGCTCTCGCAGTTGCAACTCAAGATGGACGCCGAATCTGCTCGCAACTCTATCTCTCAGTTGAGAGACGGGTATGCTGCGCCGCAAGCAAGCGAAAGTCAAGAGCAATCGTTTGTCACTGAAGAGTGGGTATCTGATATGCGCAATGAGTTGAATACGTTGGAAGCTGTTGAGTTTGATCTCGGCAACGGACAGCAATTTAACTTTGGCCTTGACGACACCTACAAAAATCAGTTGGCAGACAAAAACAGTCGCCTTGACGACTTCTTTGATCCTTACGTACAGGAGGATGGGAACTGGGATCACGATAAGTTTAACATGCACATGACCGTGCTTGACAACATTGAGACGATTGTCTCTTCAGTGTACAAGCAGGGTATGGCCGACGGACAACGCGGCCTTGTGGATCAAGCAGCTAACGTGAGTACTCAGTCTCCGAATCAAGGTAATGTGCAACCAACCGAGGACGGTCTCACAGCTCAGCTTCGTGAAGCCCTGGGAGGATCCTCGACATTATCTTTCAAAATCTAAAATTAGATAACAATGTCTGCAATTACTGCAACACAAGAAAGCGGCCTTGGATCTGGAGTAAGCTCCAGCAAGAACCCCGTTTTCAGAGCGACACCTGAGAAATATGTGTCTCTCGGAAGTTTGATTGGCGATTACGCCAAGCCTGACAACAGAGATCTGTTGATCAATACCTACGGTGATCAAGGTATCACTGGTTTTCTCGCGTTGACTGGAGCTACTCGTAGCGCTGGTGTTTCTGACGAAGTTCAGTACTGGGAAGAAGGTCGTTTGCACAAGAAGATCACTGGTCAGTTGGTTAAGGACGGTGGCGCAGGTTCTGACGCCCAGATCACTACCAACCTTTCAGCTAGTTCAGGAAACTCTGGAACTAAGAGCGTGCGTGTCAACGACGTGCTCATGAACGCAGCTGGCGATCGCTTGGTCGTTAAGACCGTTACAGCATCTACTAACTCCGTTGCGGATAAGTACGATGTCACTCCTTTGGACGGATCTGCTGCTTCTGCCTTGACCAATAGCTCTGCTAATGAAGATTTCATCGTCATCGGTAACGTCTACGCTCAGGGTACAGCTCAGCCAAGCGAGTTCTACCAGACCGAAGTCACCAAGCGTGTCAATCCGTTCATCATCACCAAGGAGACCTACGAGGTTAATGGTTCACAAGCAACCAACATCGGCTGGATCAACATTGGTAACGGTGACTACAGATGGTACGTGAAGGGCGAGATGGACACCCGCAAGCGTTTCATGGATCAGCGTGAGATGATGATGTTGTTCTCTCAGGACAACGGTTCTACCTTGGCCTTGGGCACCGATCAGGGCTCTATCGCTGGATCTGAAGGTTACTTCCAAGCTGTGAGCCGCAGAGGTATCACTGCTAACGGTTCCTTCGGTGACGGTGCTGGCTTCGCTGACGTCGACGAGATCATCTTCGAACTTGACAAGCAGGGCGCTCCACACGAGTACGCTATGTACGTTGATCAGAAGACCGCTCTCGACATTGACGACATGTTGGCTTCAGGTATCGCTACTCAGAACACTGCTGGTTTGGCAGGTCAGTTCGGTGCGTTCCAGAACAGCCCAGACATGGCCGTTCAGTTGGGCTTCAAGAGCTTCACCAGAGGTGGTTACACTTTCCACAAGCACGGATGGAAGTTGATGAGCAACCCACAGTTGTTGGGCGCGTTCGGAAACAACAAGCCGTTCAAGGGTGCCATGGTTCCGTTGATGAACGTCGTTGACGCTAAGACTGGAATGAAGGCTCCTGCTTTGGAGATGAACTACAAGGAAGCTGGTGGTTACAGCCGTGAGCTGGAGCACTGGGTTGAAGGTGGTGGCGTGCTTGGTTTCAAGACCAACAACGTTGACACCGCCAAGTTCCACTACCGTTCGGAGTGCAACTTGATTACCCGCGCTGCTAACCAGCACGTGATCCTTACGTAATAAACAGAGGTGAAGGGGAGGGGTCTCGGCCCCTTCCCAATCTTCATAATACTTATATCTATGGTAGATTTTTATTTTCCTCTAATCCCTGATGCTTTGGCCGAAGAAGTCTCCACCACGGAGGTTAATTCAGTCCTTTCCGTTGAGACCTATGTGTCTGAAATTAACACAGACGCTGCGGACAATATCGCTTCGTTGCCAGACGGAAAGAAAGACGGTCAGTTGAAAAAGATTATTCACAAGACTAAGGGTTCTAGCGGTGTGTGTGTTGTAACACTGACAAGTGCTCAAGCAGGTACTGACCACGATAAGATCACTTTGACTAACCAAGGTGAGTTCGCTGTTTGCATCTGGAATGGCACTTTTTGGAGAGTTCTCGAAACAGGTAAGGTTGACTCAGCAGTTGACATCTTGGCCTAATCTATATCGGTAACTGAGGGGGAGGAACAGCCTCCCTCTCTTTTACTACTTTTGTACTAATTAAATTCATTCGAAATGACTACACAAGTAAAGCGGGGTAGACCCCCGAAGAAGGCTGTTGAGCAAACTCCAGCCAAGAACAAGTTCACTGTAAAGCAGAACATCAACACCAACAAAACTCTTGAGTTTAAACTGTTGAACGGATCTCAAGCTGTGTTCATGATGCAGCAGAAGAACGTAACTATTTACGATCAGGATCTTGATCAGGTTCGTCAGATCAGATACTGCCCTAGTGAGCCAAGCATCTACACAGATGAGCAAAGCGAGAAGGCGGTTCGTCAGTCTATTATCTTTAATGACGGCAGACTGTTTGTTACTCCTGACAAACCAAACTTGAGGCAGTATCTTCAAACCCACCCTGACAACAAAGCTAACGGCGGAGTTCTGTTTTATCAGGTGGATAAGCAAAAGAAAGCCACTGTTGACGTGGACAAAGAGTTTGCTACAGCGGATGCTGTTCTTATGGTAAAGGAAAAGCCCTTTGAAGACCTTCTCTCTGTGGCTGCGTCGCTAGGGTTCAACGTGGATCGTCAGGCCGCTGAGATCAAGCACGACTTGCTTATGTACGCAAAGAAGAATCCGTCTGAGTTCATCAGACTGTTTGACAATCCAGAAGTAACCATGAAGGCTAAGATTCGTATGGCCATGAAGTATGGTATCATCGAGGTTAGCAAAGGCGCAGCCAGATGGAAAGACACAAACGGCATGATCGTTAGCGTTCCAGAAGGCAAGGACGGAGTTGATGTGTTGCTCAGGTTCTTGCTTACTGAAGCGGGGGCACCCACTGTCGAAGAGCTGGATCGTCAGCTCTAAGTACAGCCTATATATATGTGTAAAGAGTCGCTCAATAGGGCGGCTCTTTCTTTTTGTATATTTGTATCATGCCAGCAAGTGTAAAAGTAGTATACGAGACGCTCAAGGACTTGGTCAATAAAGACCAACAGGGCTTCGTGACTCCCGACGAGTTCAACCGCTTTGCTCAAGTTGCACAGTTGAGAATCTTCAACAGACTCTTTGATACTCTCAAAGACGGAAGCAGACTTGAGAGAGCAGGGTTTGGCCAAGGTAGAGATAAGTCAAAGTTTAAGCAGGTCAACGAGGACCTAGCTGTCTTTGCAAAAACAAAAAAAGACGCTACAAAAACAGGTGGTGTATTTTTGCGTCCTGACGATTTCTCAAGGCTAATTAGCATCTCCACTAAGGGGGGCGCGTTACTGGGTAGGATTACAAGAACACCTATTCAGATCTGCTATGACGAAGAAAAGATTGAGCGCATTCTTAGCAGCACTCTTAACGCCCCTACAGTTAGCTACCCTGTAGCCCTTGTGTCTGGAGATATCGAGGTGTTTCCTGAGTCTATCAGCGCTATACAGTTAAGATACTACAAGATCCCGCAAAGCTTTTTGACGGACGGTACAACTAGATCTGCATCCCCTCCAACCTACGGCACAGCTTCGGGATCAACTATTGATTCATTTGATTCTGACGCCAGCAGGGACTTTGAGCTTCCAGAACACTATACCATGGATCTTGTCCGTGAGATTGGCAGTCTGGCTGGGCTAAACCTTAGAGATCAAGAGGTGCAGGTATATCAGGAGAAAGAGCAGCTCGAAAGAAAATCTGAACAGACATTCTGATGGCAAGGAACTACATCAAACTTAGCGACGTAATCAACGACTTTATCCTTGCGATAGATGGCAACGACTATGCCGCTCACGCAAGTGACGCCGTCATTAGAAACTACGCCCTCAGAGGGCTGAGAGAGATGGGATTCGACATGCTCAAGGTCGTAAGATCTTTGAAGCTGGACGTCACGAACAACACAGCTGTGCTTCCTGACGACTACGTAGACTGGTGCAAGGTTGGGGTTGTGGGCACCGATGGCATTGTATACGTGCTTGGAGAGAATAAGAACATTAACATCTCTCAGAAGTATTCTACCGTCAACGGCAACACCTATGATTCAGACGGTGATGGCTTAAATGACAGAGAGGACGATAAGACATCTACGGGATCTGCAGGTGGGTCAGATAGCATTACAGACAGCTTCAACTCATACCTGTTTAGAAACTACATCTATGGTAACGAGCACGGCACTCTATATGGCGTGGGAGGTGGACACTACGAGGGTGATTTTAGAATCAATCTTGATCAAAACAGGGTTGAGCTAAAGACAAATACAAGCGTCAATAAGCTGGTCATGGAGTACGTGGCTGATGAAGCTAGGTCAGCTGACCCTCAGGTTCATGTGTACGCAGAAGAAGCCCTTAACTCTTACATCTACTACAGGGTTATTGAAAGAAAGGCTGCAGTGCCTTCTAACGAGAAGTCTAGAGCTAGAGCTGAGTACTACAACGAAAGAAGAAAAGCCAATGCTCGTATGAAGTCCTTCACGAAAGAAGAGGCCCTGAGAACTATTAGGAAGAACTACAAGCAAGCGCCTAAGGGATGATTGATAAGCTGTCCCCTAAGAAGTACGTATCGTCGAAGGACGAGCGGCTTATTCAGCCGTCTGAGATGATCGACGCCAGCAACGTTACGATTAGTGAAAGAGGAGACGGGTCTGGTGCTATCCTAAAAACTATGGGTGGTCACACGATCGGCACTAAGCGTAGCGGAGAGGATGATTTAAGCTCAGGTGTTAAGAAAATAGTAGGGCGAACAAGCGATGAACAAAGAGGCTTTGTGTATTTCTGGGTTGCTGGAAACTCCAGTGCGGACGATGCTATATACCAGTACGACACAGGAAACAACACCTTTAGAGTTGTTCTAAAAACCTCGTGGCTTGATTTAGATGTAAACAGAAATGTTCAGGCGGACTTAATTAACAAAGACATCCAAAGAGATGGAACTGTTCAGACGATGCTTTACTGGACCGACAACCACAACGAGCCCAGAAGAATCAATGTAGATAGAGCTATTGATGGTGACTACCTCGGAAAATCAAGTGCTTTTCTAACTACTGCCCTTAGTGTTATTAGAACGCCTTCTTTGGTCGCGCCTACTTGGCAGTTTAATTCTAACTCAAATTTTGAGGAGAATAACTTCTACAAAAACTATGTTCAGATCGCAACGCAGATCGTGTACAAGGATAACGAAGTTTCAGCCTTGTCTCCGTACTCTAAGATTGCCGTGTCTACCTCTAGTGTTTTTGGAGCTATTGAGTCTGCAGGTTACGGGCAGGCTAGATTTGCTCAGAACGAGCTTCAAATCAATCACAACGTAAGTATAAATCACCCTGACCTAAAGGCCGTAAGGCTGTTATCTAGGTCTGGCAATGATGGGAATTGGCACGTTGTCGATGAATTTGATCCTGATTCAAATGTAACTAGACAAATTTTTGGTAGTTCCGTAAAGGTGTATGACCCCGCAACAAAAAAATATCTTTTCTACAATGAGTCTTTGGGCAGAGTCATACCTAGCAACGAGGCTCTTAGGGTGTTTGATAACGTACCCAGAAAAGCCCAAGGCATATCCATTGCAAGCAGCAGGCTTATGCTCTCTAATTATGAAGAGGGTAGGCCAAATCATGATATTACAGCAAGCATCACCCCTGTGTATGGTAATGTTGGAGCAGGCACCTTAGAGGTTACAGATTCAGATGATACAATCTTCACCTTTACAAGCGGTGATCTTGACTTTACAGGCAACCTCTTAGACATTACTGGCCTTAGTAGTGCTACTCAGATCGTTAACTCAGGAGCCTTTATTAGCTTTTCTTTTAACTGGAAGCCAGAGTTCACTGTAGCTAAGGCAGGAGGAGGAGCCCTTATCAGCATAGATAGCAATTTTGTTGGAGATCAACATACAATTTCCAGTCTTGCTTTAACCAACATAGTCGATAGCACAAAAGTTAAATCGTTTTCTTTTGTTACGACTCAAGACCTGACGGTGCATGAATTAGCTGAGTTCATACAGCAGCAAATAGAAGATGACGATGAAGAGTTTTACACTTCTTACAATGTTGCTTCTACCGTAACCAACAACACTTCAGATAATGTAAACTTCAACACTCAAGGCAAGTTGAATGTCTATTGGACGTTTGCAGAGCAGACAACAGTTGCAGACGACACAGCGACGCTTACGTTTACGCCTAGAATAGATAGAATTGAGCTTGTAAACTGGATAGTAACAGGACAAAACCCTAACAACTACACCGTGACGGACAGCCAAGACAGCGTTCTTGCATTCACATCGACTGCAGCATCGCAGTTTACAGTGACGGAGGAGTCTCAGGCTATGGCTGTTGAGACAGCAGGATCTGTAGAGATTGTGACTGGAGGTAATCTATCTTCGTTTAAGGCTGGTGCGCTTCATGATTTTGGAGTTGTGTTTTTTGATAAGTTTGGCAGGCCTGGATTTGTGAACCCGCTAGGGACAGCCTACGCTAAGCTTCAGCCAGAAAGGTCTGCTAATGAGTATGGACCAGTGTCCATGAAGATTGATTTTGCTGCAAATGCAACGGCGCCTAGCTGGGCGGATCACTACAAAATTGTTTATGCTGGATCTTCTGTAGCAGACACATTTCAATACACTGTTGGCGGTGCTTATGCAAAAAGAAAAAGACAGGTTACAACCAACGTCTTTGATCTTGATGATTCTAGTCACAATATCTATGTGTCTCTAAAAACACTAGACCAGTATAAGGATAATAACGATGTACCTAGGGCCTACAGCTTCACCAAAGGTGATAAGCTTAGAATTATTTCTAGAAGAAACGATGCAGATAATGCTCTTGCTTATGAGCTTGACAGTCAAAATAACATCATGGAGTTTGATGTTCTTGGATTCATTACTGCTGATGGCCACCCAATTCAAATTAGAGATCACACAGGCATTACTACGAACTTCGAAGACGAGAAGAACCCGTACAAAGGAAGCTTTCTTGTGCTTAGCGCTCCTAGGGTAGATGCAGCTCTGGGTGATGGAAGTAACGCGCTGAAGTATGAGGGGTACGATTGGAACAGTATAACCAACACGGCATACAACACCGATGTAGCTTCTCCAGATGTAAACAAATGGAACAGAGGAGTTCTCGTAGAGGTCGTTACTCCAAAAGAAAACTTGTCTGAAAAAGTATATTACGAGATTGGAGAGGGGAGAAAAATTGGTGCTTCACGAATCACTCCAAGTCCAGGTGTTTACGGGCAAGCAATCACAACAAACAGCGGGGATGTATACTACAGACCTGTCAACTGCAGGAGACCAAATAATGTTGGAGCAGGTTCATCTTGGAAGGCTTTAGGACCGACGGCTTCTGACAATGTCGGAGGGGTTACAGAAGGGTCTAACCTTCCTGTATACAACGCTGAAGAAAACCCAGAGAACTGGATTTCAGAAACCAGATACGTTGAATCCGACAACATAAACGATCTCTTTGCATCTAGGCACTGGGATCAAGGTAGACCTCATACGGTATTCAAAGATGCAGCTTCTGTTCGCAGGTACAATGGAATTACTTTTAGCGAGGCTTATGCAGATGACACATCTGAGCTGACTTTAAGTACATTTATTTTAGGGTCTGCTAACTTCTTTGACTTGCCTTCAGAGAATGGAGTCTGTTCTTTTATTGGCAGGACAGGGGATGCACTATTAGCTGTGCAAGAAGACCGATGCTCTAGGCTTCTTTTGAACAAAGACATAATTAAAACAGGTGACGAAAGCGGACTTGTTTCACTGTCTACGCAGGTGCTTGGTAGCCCGACATTTTATATGGACAACCTTGGGTGCAAGGATCCGTCTTCTGTTCTTATTTATGGAGGCGTGGCGTATCTTTTTGATTCTCAGCGTCATTGTGTTGCGGCACTTACATCGAAGGGAGCGGATATTATTTCAGACAGAGGCATAAAGAGCAACTTCCAAGCTACGTCTAATGCCTACACTGTGACTGATGCTTCTGGAAGAAGGATTGTTTCTGGGTATGATCCAGAAGACAGCATCTATTACATCACATTTGTGATTGCTGCCAGTGGATCACAGGGTAACATAACGTATGGATATAACACCAAAGGAGAGTTTTGGCAAGGCAAATACACCTTCGCCCCACACGCTTACGCCACGTGCGATAACAAACTAATACTTGGTCAGACATCTACTACATCACCTAACAACTTCGCGTTCGTGCACAACGGCACGACTAGTTCGAATGACTTTTTCGGTGCTGCAAGCAGAGCTCAATCCAGCGTTACCGTGGTTTCTGTGGCAGATCCAAGTATGGTTAAGGCTTATGACAGCGTATCTCTTGAGTCAGATAGCGCTTGGAGCGTGTCTCTTGAGTCAAGCTCTGGCCAAACAACAGGCGCCCTTACTCTCTCTGAGAAAGAAGACGCCTTCTACGGAGCTGTAACTGGTGATACATCCAACAATAGCAAAGGGCACTATATCCCTGTGGGAACAATCGCTGATGGCGGCGTTGACGGCGCTACCATTACCATGAAAAATTCACTCAGAGGCATGCACATCCCTAAAAACTACAAGGTTTCGAAGGCTGCTGATGCAAACTCTTATACAGACTTTACTGCTGCTGTGTCTTCTGTAAATCATGCTGATAAGAAGATTACCTTTAACGGCTCTGTTGCTGCCAACCTAAGTGCAGGGGACAGGGTGTTTATTAGAAGCGAGAAGGCCTTAAATGGAGACCAGATCAGAGGTCACTACTGCAAGATTACTTGCTCTATTACGCCGACTGGAACGAACCAAGAAGAGCTCCATGTAGTGAACGCAAAGTATGTAGAATCCAGAGCTAATCACAGAATAGCCTAATAACCTTATATTTGTAAAATGACAGGACTTGAACTAAAACTGTTGATGGATGGCGTTAATGCCATCGGATCAGGCATTGCATCTAAGAATGCTGCCGACGAGCTGTCAAGAAGACAAGTCAATAGAGGTAATCAGGCGATTGGCCAAGGTCGCGACATGGCAGACGAGGCCTTGATGAGAAGGCAGCAGTATGGTCTAGGAACGTCCATGCAGAATCTTCGAAGGCTGATCAATGAAGGTCCAGCCTCTGACTTTCTTAGACGTCAGGCAGCTAGAGGGCAAGCCGACTCTTTGAACGCTTTGTCTAGATCTGGCGCAAGAGCTGCCTTGGGAGGCGTTGGAGCTGTGAATAGAGCCACTCAGGATAGGCTGTCTCAGATTGCTTACGACGATGCTAAGTTTAGGGCTCAAGGACTCAACCTTGTAGGTACCGCCGAGCAGAGAGTTGCAGAGAACAGACTCGTGGACGCAAGGACAGATCTTGGCAGAGGTAGAGATATGATGGAGGCAGGCAGGGCACAAAGGTTTGCAGGCGAGGATCTTGCCCTGCAGGGCCAATTAGCTGGCCAGCAAGCTACGATGCAGGGTATTAGCTCTGGTATTACATCACTTGGTGATTTCGAAGGTGTCGATCCTGAGCTCTTGAACGCGACAACCATGGAGGATGGAGGGGTTATGAGAGGCAAGAGTCCTGGTGAGTTTTCTCACGACAGAAACCCTATCGACATTATCAGGCAGGGAGAGAAAGTGGGGGAGATGACAGGCGGCGAAGGAATTGTGTCTCCAGAAGACCTCGGAAAATTAGAACAGCTTGCGGGAGATGGCGGTAGCCCACTTCATAGGTTTGTAAGAGAGCTCATCAGAAAGCTTGAGAAAAATGAGGGCTAATACAGGAAGGCCATCTAGATTTGACTACGATTCTTCGGCTTTAGGTCAATCTTTTGTAAAAGGCATCACTGACGCAGGCGCTGGTGTTGCAGATGCGGCTATGGGGTTCAACAAACTCCGAGCCGAGATCGGGAAACGCAAGGCTGAGGCACTTGCTGATATGGACGATTACGAGTTTCAGCTTGTAGGAGCAGAATCAGCGTTTGCTAACGAAGCCCGAAGCCTTGAGGATCGTATTAACGGTATCGGTGATGAAGCCTATGACTTTAGAAAAATCACTGACGTCAAAAGATTTGAAACTGACGTAAACAAATTCAATGATAGGCTGAACGAGGCTGGCGAGATTGACAAGGCGATCGTACAGAAGAGAGACGACCTTGAGGCGCTTCGTCAGATGTACCTCAACTCAAGCAAAAACCTAGACGACATCCCAACAGAGAAGGTCGAGGGAGTCGGAGATATGTACGACGGACACGTTCTTGATGGCTCATACGACTTGACCATGGAGAACTACAACTTTCTCTCTACTGGTCGACTTGAAAAGCTGTCAGAAGGGGGCTACGGTTTGATCAATGATGAGGGTCAGGTGATGCAGAGGTTTGACTCTGTTGAAGACTACATGTCCGCTGTAAACGACACCGTCAAGGCAGACTTGAGGCCATCCCCTGCAGATAGCGGCCAAGAGATTGTGCAAGACAACGGTTGGGGACCACCTTTCTACGATGACGAGATGAAGGCAGAGTCTGCGTTCTTGCAGTACGTGCTTGACAACGAACAGATTGCTATAAGAAGAAAGCTAGAGAAAGCAGGTAATCCAGCTGGCAATTACATCCGCGTAGAAGCTGGTCAGGACGTGATCAAAAGACACCCAAACTCTGCTGGTGGAGCTACATCTATGACTGATGCTCAACAAGAGCTTCTTAATGAGATGATGCAAGAGTGGAGAGACGAGCAAAAAAGAAAAGAAAAGGTAGACGCTAAGGGTAACAAGACCAGAAAAGGCAGTGGTGGAGACCTTCTCGTTAGGCAGACCCAGCTAGAGCCAACTATCGTTACAGAGGCTAGCGATGGCGGCAGAGTTCTGCTTGTCGGAGATCAAGGGGAGCTAGCTAGTGGGGGTAGTATTGGACCTTCTGCCACAATGGCCTTGGACGACAAGATAACGATGTCTGTAAGTCTTCAGACGGAGGATGGAGTACAGCTTCCAGTCAGGTTCGTAGAGGTTGTAAAGATCGGATATGACGGTAGTGGACCTTTCGGTGTAGGTACATACGAGGTGGACGGAGTACTACAGTCAATTAGGGTTCCTTTGCCAGCAGAAGCTGGAGGCGAGGCTATGGGGGACCTGTACGCCAATCTTGTTCAGGAGTACGACATGGGCAGTCAATCTTATGACAACCTGATTAACAAGCTTGAGGAAGATTGGGAGAATGGGTATGGCCCTAATTCAGGAGGGCAGTGATATTTTATTATCTTTGCTCAAATGACTGAGCATGGATCCTAAGTATCAAGAACTACTTCAGCAATACATTGACCAGGGGTACAGCCCTACTACGGCGGCTATTAAAGTAAGACGTTCGCAGCAGGATTTTAACGGAGACTTCAACAGTCTTGTGAGTGAGGCTGAGAACTTTGAGTATCTAAAAAAAAAAGAATCAGCCGCAAGTCAAGAGCAAGAAGCTTCTGGGGTTGGTTTAGATCCAACGGAACGCGCTCTATCTACGCGAAGATTGGTAAGTACAGAATCGGAGTATTCGCCCATCGTAGCGGATGAAAAAACCGATGCCCCTTCTCTAGATCAGAGGCTAGTCGTAGCTAACAACTACACCAACAAGCTCACAAAAGATACAGGTGAAGCTATCCAGCGGATGATGAAGGAGGACCCTTCAATCCAAGCGAAGCTTACGAGAATAGACGCTGCGGACGAGTCAGACGCCTGGAAGGAATTAGAGAGAAACAAGATCCTGGGAGACAGACTTACAAAAGAAGTCAAGGCTCTCCAAGAGCAATACGCTGTCGAGATTAACAAGCAGTTGGGAGATGTAGACGATGACTACAAAGAGCGTCTCTCTGAATACTTGTTCGAAAAGCATGGACTGATGATCCCTCTTGACGGGGATGCTCGGTATAACGAATCTGAGTACGGGGGTGTTGCTAACTGGGCCAAGGATATGTTCTTCGGACTAGCTGCAGGAACGGTTGACTTTGCTTCTGGTGCGCTCTCTAGTGCGGGAGGTGCGCTCATGAACGCAAGCACTGAGGGCGATGACTACGACGCTGCAGTCATGTTCCTCGATGGTTGGATGGCAGAGCAATCTGAAATCCTCAGAGCTCAGCAGACTTACTACGAAAACACAGTCGGCGAATCTATGGCTGAGGGTCGTATAGACGAGCTGTTTGCAAGGGGTTCAACGTACTTCGTGGAGTCTCTCCCGTACATGATCGGCACGTTCACCCCTCAAGGCAGGCTTGTCCAGTCTTTGAATGCGGGTAACAATACGCTCATCGACAGCATGAGAGAGGATGAGGATCGAAAGGCAAAGGGTATAGCCCCTGTGTTTAACGATACTTACGCTGGGCAGGGAGGTCGGCTTGTGTATGCAGCTGTTGATGGATATCTTACTGGACAGTCTGCAGCTATTGAGAGAAGGATTGCAGCTGGATTATTTAAGTCTGTTTCGGAGAAGGCCAAGGATATCGCCGAGGAAGGTATCAGAAAGTGGTTTAGAAGCAAGGGTGTTGATCTCGCAGGGGAAGAGATTCTTGAGGTGAGTCAGACGATGTCTGAGATGGTGCTCAAGGACGCCTTTGGTAACGAAGACTTTACTGGTAAGGAGTATCGCCAAGCGGCAACTGAGACAGCCTTACAAACCTTGATCACAGTGGGATCTCCTGTCGGTGTGGAAGGTATTGTCAGAGGGGGTCGAGCAGGTATCAGGGGTATGAGAAACCTAAACAACAGTGTCGACGCCGCACTAAACTCTCCTGCAGAGAAGGGAAGAAGTCAGACTGTTGATGGTCAGCAGGATAACAGCGGGCTCAACGTTACTCAGGACTTTGATCAGATGGTCGGATCCTTTGAAGGTGACATGGCTCAAGACAGGGAATCAAGACGACCCCTTTACAGAATGCTGGCTGTCAGGTACCCTGAAGTCATGTCTAGGGTCGGCCAGATTGACAAGCAGCTATTCGTTGCTGTTGAAGCATACAAGAGAGCATCCAATCAAGAGGGAGGTAACAAAGAAGCTGAACAGAAGAAGCAGGAGATCATGGACCTGGTTCGCCGTAGGGAGGAGCTAATTAGACCACACGAATCGCAAAGCACATCTCTTACTGAAGAAGAAGTTGAGACACTGAATGACGGTGATGTCGCCGATGCTATTCGAGACACAGAGGCTAGCGTTAAAATGGCTGCCGACGCTGCTAAGAGATCTCAAGCAGACGTAGATGGGGAGGGCACCTTTAGCCAAGATGATCAGGCAAGACTTGAAGACGATCTTCGCTTAGCTAGAAAGAAGCGAGATAGGGCTAAAAGACTTCTGAGAGAGTACGAAAAGGCTAAAAAGTCTGGCAACAAAGCAGAAGTAAAGAAGAAGAGAGACAGACTCAACAACTTTCTTGGCCTGTCTGTGGACGAAGTGTCAAGCAGCACTGAGACTCAGGCTACATACGACCCAAAGACTCAGCTTGAAGCACACAACGCTGACCCAGAAAACAAAGGTTCTACCTTCTCTCCAGATGGAAAAAATCTCATCGGGCAAAAGAGAGTAAGCGTAAGCATCTTCCCTGAAAGAACAAAGACTGTTGATGGAGATCCTACCGAGCAGGACCTTAATCAGTTCAAAGAAGACAACAAAGACTTGCTTGAGGGTAACGAGGATGTGCTTGCTATCGGAACTTGGTTTGATGCTGAGTCGGGCAAGACATACCTAGACATCTCTGCCGCCGTGGCTAAACAGCCTGGCGAGGTCCTTGGCAAGCAATACAACCAGAAGAGTGTATTTGATCTCGAAACAAAAGAGACCATTGACACAGGGGGTACAGGTGAGGCTACTGGGAACATGAAGGCAGAAGCCGACAGAGTCCAAGACATTAGGAAGCTTCTCGGTAAGCAGAAGGAAGCTCCAGTAACCAAGCAGCCAGACCAAACTCAAAACAAAGAGCGAGCAAAAGGATCTAGTGTTAGAGGCATTGAAGGGCAGTTCCAAGAGGTTGCATCCAAGAAGGACGGCAGCATTAGCATGAAGCCAAGTAAACTGTTGCCCGCAAGGGTTGTCAAGTTTATCAACAGTAAGCTTATGCCCACCCTTAGAGCTTCTTTCTCGGGCCAAGGGTACAAGATTGTAGAGCACTACACTGCTGAGTCTGGGGACATGGCTAACAGGGACGGAGGCACTCCTCTTGCAGCTTATGCGGTGGACAACGTTGATGGCCCACACGAGATTCACCTGAACCTACCTAGACTACAATCTCTTGCAGAGTCAAGAGGCAAGACTATGGAGGCTGTTATTGTCGAGGAGGTATACCATCTTCTCTTGTCCCGCGCCATTGAAAACGCTGCCAGATCCAACCCTAAAGCAATCGACAGCCTCCTCGGAGACATGCTTCGTATCGCCAAGACTCAGGGAGATCCTGACTTGGTTGCCCGCGTTGAGGCTAAGATGGAGGCGTACCGTGAAGCTAGGAACAAAGAAGGTGAGCAGCTGTTCAGCGAGGTCGCAGTCAAGGACGAGGGTATCGCAGAGATCGTGGCCGAGGTTGTTTCTTATCAATCTCAGAATGAAACCTCGACTCAGAAGTTGATTAACGAGATTAGAGTTGCGATCAACAAATTTATGCGCAACGTGGTGGGTAGGGATGCGCTAGTTATTAGCGACGTCTCTAGTGCCGAGCAGATCATGGGTGCGTTCCAGCAGATGGTCCAGACTGGACGCGCTGTGGTAGTGGACGCCGACCCCAATCAGGACTCTTCAGTAGAGAGGGCAGCCATGTCTCCAAGCAAGCTACCAGAGAGCGAGCCGTTTACTTTGATTTACATGAGAGGTGGTTACGACAGAACGGGGGGAGATCTTCCAGTCGTACCTGAGATTAGGACCTTCAATGGTAAGTGGAACTTCATCAACTGGTGGAATGGTCAGAGAAGACCAGGGTCTAGAGTCAAGTACTCAGGCTTTAAGTTCTATGACAAAGAAACTCAGACGGCTGGGGAGGCTATTGACGCCGATGTCATGTACAACTGGAAGCTCAAGCCGCCGAGAAACTACAAGGAAGAGAAGAGAGCCAGAAAAAGAGCCACTCAAGATTCCATCCTGGGTGCTATGGATATGCTGATGGAGAAGGGGTCTGGCTATGGAGCTTCGATTGACCAGATCTTCGACGCCTACCTTGAGACCCTGGATGTCGAGACACGAGAGGCTGTTGAGTCTAACGTTGAAGCTAACGCTGACGAAAGATTTCCTCACAATTACAAGAGATCTTTTCTTGAGAACAGGGCTGAACCATCCCTTGTAGATCAGGCGATCGAGCAGGTCAATCAAGACAGCGGCATGGAAGGCGACGCTGTCGTTGAGAGGGCTTACGTGAGAATCACCCAAGACATCAAGAAGTCAGGAAAGACTCAGGAAGATTTCCAGAGAATGGAAGATGACAGAGCTAAGGCTATCTGTGGTGTAGGATCTGGTACGTGTGCAGCCAACAATAGAATCACGCTTCTTCAGTTCGTGTCAAGCCAACTGGCCAACGGACTGAGCAAGGAGCCAACGTTCGAGGAGAGCGTGAACTGGACAGTGGATCAGCTGGCTTACACTAAAGACTACATGACGACTGTCGAAGGTCTTGATCCAACTCAAACTTCTCAGCAGTTCCAAGAAGGAAAGGATGCTTTGTTCGAAAAGCTCAGAAACGACCCTGAAGTAAAAGTTAATCCGTCAGACTTTGACGGTGTGTTCGCGTTGCTTACGTCTTACTTCTCCAACGGATCTGTTCTTGATCCAAATCTTCACCTTGCTTCACAGGCATTTAGGGCTGGACTGATCAGAGTCGGTAGCGGCTCCGAGGCAGGAGCGTTCATCTCTCCAAGAAGAATAAAAGATATTCAGTCAGGCGCTGCAGACAGCTTCCTACCTTCCGTTAGAGGGCAGAGAAGACGAGCCGTAGGTAGTCATCTTGCAGACATCAACGCTATTGTCGGTAAGTATACCAAGGATGGTAAGTTTGATACTCAGGCATTCCTCAAGGATGCAAGAAATAGGGACGACAACAATGTCCCAGCTCTCGCTAGCATGGTGGGGCTTAACTCATGGAAGATGGCTGAGCTCACCCTCGGCTTGCTAGGTGATCCAAAGGCAATCCCTATGGACACGCACATGAGAGACACATACAACCTTGCAAGGGGTAAGTATGAGGGAAGCAACTATGTAGCTGGAGGTGATCTAGTCATACCTCAAGACGTGAGACTTGCTGCTATCGCAAAGATGAAGTCTAACGGCTACGACGCAAGCCCGATGATGAGCGACGCAGAGTTGTTCGAGGTTGTTCGTAAGATGAAGGCGTCGGGTAATGACTCTGTCATCGCAAGAGGTAGGGAAATCTACAGCTCTATGGTGGGTAATGTAACTCAAGAGCTCAGAGATATGAGCGCTTCTGAAATCAAAGAAGCTAGACAGTTCGTCTCGTCCGTGGCTAAGAAGCTTGGCGTCACTCCGTTCGAAGCTCAGCAGCTCATGTACATGAATGGTGTCTACGCTTGGTCCACGTTCCAAGGTAAGCCTTTCGTTAGCGACTACAATTCTGGTCTCCGTAGAGCTTCCAACAAAGACCTCGGCACGATCTCAGAGGACGGAACTCCTGGCACTCAGATGGAGATCAACTTTGCCCAAGAGGTCAACGAGAGTGCGGCTGTCGAGATGCCGTTCCCAGGCAAGAAGTTAATGGGCGCTATGAGCGGGAAGACTCAGGCCACAGAAAATCAACTCTACAGACAGAGGTCCAAAGATCAGGGCACAACTGTTAGAGTAAAGGGTCAAGACGTTAAGCTTGACAACGACGTGGTAGCAGACGCGCTCGGCTCTGACGCAACTTCGAAGCGAATCATGGCGAAGGGCGTGGACGTGAAGCCAGGCAGGAAGGTTGGGATCAGACTGAACCTGAACGTCATGAAGAAGACAGGCACTCCTGTGCAAACCATGCACGAGAAAACAGCCTCTGGTGAGGCGCTTCAATACGCTGGAGCTGTGACGGTTAAGAATGCTACACTTTATGTGAATCCAGAAGCTCGCAAGAAGATTGCTACATTCCAGGACAATAAGTTTCCTATGGCCAGCGTTAACGGAGAGTTCGTTTCCAGCGACATGGATAACATTAACTATGACGGAGTTAAGGCCACGTTCAATCCATTCTTGCAGGGGTCGTTCATTGATGCTGCTGGTCGGCCAATCAAGTCTGCCCAAGAAGCCACTATTGTTGGAGGCAACGTTTACCTCAGAGGAGAGATCGAATACTTCGATGCCAACGATCCTGTGTTCAAGCAGGCAGCTAAGGAGACGCCAGCAAACAAAGAGAATAGAACAGAGAGAGGCCCTAAGTATGACAAGGCCGTAAAGCGCTTTAGCGCTTACGCAGAGACTCAGCTAGGCACAAAGTTTGAATCTAGACAGGACGCTGAAGCTGCTTACGATGCTATGGACATCCAGGACCAGACAGCTCTTGAGGATTCTGAGGTAGCTGCCAACGCAGAACAGGCTGTCGAAAGAGCCGCGATTGCGGACTACTTGAAGCCTAAAATGCGCCAGGGCGCTAGAAGAATCGGGTCTTCTCTTAACGAGATGTCAGATGTTCGGGCTCAGATTAACGCTAACCCTAGCAACTACATTACGCCTCAAAAACTAAAGGATCTAAAGCAAGACGTCAGGGACCTTACAGATTCAGACCTGATAAACCTGGTGAGTGACACCCAGCTTGGCGCTCTGTCTCAGCAAAATAACAACCTGGCCGTACTCGCTCAAGCAGAAATCCTGTCTAGAGCTATTGCCAGGGGAGAGACCGACGCCATACCAGGTATTGTTGCTGAGCTTGCATCTATTGGTACCACTGCGGGTAGACTTCTTAGACATCTAAGAGAAGTCAAGGGCAGCACACCAAAGGGCATGGCTGCATTTATCAAAGCTGCCGTAGAAGAGAAAGGCAACACCCTCACTGCAGATCAAGAAAAAAAGCTTGACGACCTAACCTCCAGGATGTATCAAGCACACGCCGTTGTAGAGGATCTTATGACAAGAGCTGCGAACGGAGAGGAAGTTGGTGCTGAACTGAAAGATGCAGAAAATAAGCTCAAGGCGATTGAGCGAGAGATGGACACGTTTACAAACGTAGTCATCGAAAGAGGTTGGGGCGAGATGCTTGGACAGATTGCTCAGGGTAATCTGTTGACGACGATGTCTCAGGCCACAAACATCGGAGCCAACGCAGTCAATGCTTTTGCCGACGTGGCCACTGACGTTGCAACGGCTCCGTTCAAATGGATGGGTCAAGCCCTTGCAAGACTTGCGGGCAGAGAGTTGAACTTCGATAAGCAGCAGTCGCTATCTGCGCACCTGTATGCTATGAGTCGTATGGGGAAAGTTGCTGCTCAAACAAAATCAGAAGTTCTTACTGGTCAGAAACAAGACGTTACTGAGTGGACCTTATCTAGGAGCTTGATGCCATTCAGGTCCCTTATCGCTGCATTCAAGGGTGAGCTTCCAGAAAAATCCAGCAAGCTGGCAGCCATGAATCAAAGAACGAAGCTATTTGTTCAGGGTACTCTTGGCATGCCTGCAGAGGTTATGTTCAGATTCTTGACGTTGGGTGACACTCCATTTAGAAAGTACTTTGAAAACAAATCTTTGTACGAGCAGGCGATGAAGCTTGGACTGGAGGGTGACGCCTTGACTGACTTTCTCAAGCATCCACCTAAGGAGTATCAAGGCAAAGCAAGTGCCGATGGAAGAAGAATCACGTTCCAAGAAGAAACAACAGCGTCGAGAACTACTCAAAATATCATCACCTTTTTCGAGAACACTCTTGCTGCGGCAATGTCTCCAGTAAAAGGCGTTGATGGGCAACAGTTCTCCAAGTTTCTTTTCAGACTCTTGATCCCATTTAGAAGCACGCCAGCAAACATTCTTTATGAGACAGCGACCTACGCCTCTCCAGCAGTCGGGGCTCTGAGGATGGCTGGCAACATCCAGAAAGGCAACTACGATGAAGCTGTTCACACTCTGGGCAAGGTGGTTATTGGAGCTGCGATCACAGAGACAGCGCTGCTTCTCATGAGCGAGGGTATCATCTCAGGAATGCCAGAGTGGGACGAGGACGAAGAGAAGAACCTGGCTTATGACCAGTTCCCTCCAGGTACAGTTAATGTATCTGCCTTGAACAGATTGATAAACGGAGAGGACACTTCAAAGCAGCCAGATGATGTGTTTGCTGGTTACATGAAGCTAGGTACTCCAGGAGCACTTATGGCAGCGACAGTTAGAGCCTATGTTCCAGAGGACATGAAAGAGAGGGAATACAGTGGGCCAGTTGCATTTGCAAACTATGCTCTTAGAGACATGTTCGGGGTTGGTCCGTTGGCGGCAGCGGGTAGCATGCTTCAGCAGTCGTTCTTGCAGGGCATGAATGACTTTATACAGCTGCTTGCTAGTGGTGAGTACGAACAGAAAAGTGAAGCACTTCTCAAGGGTGTCATGAATGTTGGTTTGTCTATTGGTCTGCCTAACCAGATGAGTGCTGTGTACAGGGCTCAGAGAGAGTTCTTGCCAGATCGGAGATTGACAAAAGACATGTCAGCCACCGAGAGAGTCATGAAGAACATAGAGTACACGATCAAAGACAGAACGTTTAACGGTGCAGAGATTCCTATCCGTCATGACTGGAAAGGTCAGCCTATCAAACAAAACCCAAGAGGTAATGTAGGGTGGATGTATCAGCTGTTCGACATCACTAAAATTAGACAAGGAGAAGCAGACACTGTATCTCAGGAGATCTACAGATTGTTCGAACAGACGCAAGAAGTATCTAAGGTTGTTAGCACCCCCGCCTTTGCCAAGAAAAGAAAGGTAAGCGTGCCTAACATTAACACTAGAAAAGAAAGAGCAGCACTCAGAAGAGAGTACGGCAAGACCTACACCTTCCTTGACGACAAAGAGTTTACTGACGGCGGCGTTTACTTTAACACAGAACAGCTTAATAGACTCATGGCAATCGCGGGTCAAGAGAGATACGAAGAGACCGAGGCGCTGATCAATTCTAACCAATACAGAAACATGAGCGACGAAGAAAGACTCGAAGCTCTTAACGAAATAAACGATAACTATTCCTCAGTCAAGGAGTACGATGGTGGCAGATTCAAAAAGCACACTATCGCTATTCTTGACATCATGCAAAAAATCTATGAAGATGAAAGAAGAGAAGAAGATTAAGGACACCAGCCTTGGTAAGTGGATGATCTCCAAGGCTCCAAATGTTTTGAATGTTGTTGGTGACTTGCTCCCTGACGCTGGTGCGTTGGGCATTGTAAAGAACCTGCTCCACAAAGAGCCAGATGTAGACAACTCAGAGGCAGATGCCATGGTTGATGCTGAGACTCAGAACCAGAACAATGTAACAGAAAGATGGAAGGCCGACATGGGCAGCGACGTGAAGCTCGCCAAGCTGATCAGACCTCTTACTCTGATTGCTTTGATGTCTATGTTCATGCTCACAATGGTGTTCGATTCGCTTGATAATCTGGCATTTAACGTGAAAGATTCTTATGTATCTTTGCTTGAGATCCTCATGTTGACCTCGTTCGGTGCATACTTCGCGGGCAGAACAATCGAGAAAGCAAAGAAATCAGTGTAATCGTGCGAGCAAAGAAGAAAGGAGTAATGCCTAATAAGTTCTCTGTCAAGAGCGGAGACAAGTCTGCATCTGGTGGTCTGACAGCCAAGGGTGTAAGGCGATATAGGGCGGCTAACCCAGGCAGTAAGCTGAAGACAGCCGTGACTACTCCCCCTTCTAAGCTCAAGGCAGGCAGCAAGTCAGCCAAGAGGCGAAAGTCTTTTTGCGCTCGCATGAAAGGCGTTAAAGGTCCTATGAGAAAACCAAACGGCAAGCCTACACGTAAGGCTCTTGCCCTTAGAAAGTGGAACTGCTAATGAAGCCTGTTAAGTACAAGAAGGGCGGTAAGCTGTCCATCAGCAACAAGAAAGTATCTGTCGATCCACCTAAGGGGTATCACTGGATGGAGGAAGGTGGCAGGTACTACCTCATGTCGGGCGATTACAAACCCCACCCAGGTGCCGTGGCTAAGGCGTCATTCAAACTATCCAATCATGAGAAAGGTTAAAAAGAAATTCCCAGACCTGAACAAGGACGGTAAGATTACGAAGGCAGACATCCTCAAAGGAAGAGGCGTGTTCAGACAAGGAGGCAAGATCAAGGCTGTCAAGAAGTACAAGAAAGGAGGATCAGTCAAAGACGCTTGCTACCACAAGGTCAAGGCTGGAGAAAAAGTATTCCCAAGTGCATACGCTAGTGGCAGAATTGCAAAGTGCAGAAAGATGGGGGCCAGTAACTACGGTAAGGGTAAGAAGTAATGCCTAGGGTCAGAAAGACACAGGCTGGCCTGAATCTAAAGCGCTGGTTCAAAGAAGACTGGCGAACTTTGTCAGGAGACAAGGACTACTCCAAGGGAGATAGAACCTTTCGCCCTACAAAAAGAATCTCAAGCAAGACGCCAGTAACAGCCTCTGAACTTACTGCAGCTGAGAAAGCTAGAGCTAGAAGAGAGAAGCGAGAGAAGGGTCGTGTATCTAGGTATCGAGTAAAGAAAAAGAAATGAGGTTTCTTGCGCTGTTCTTTTTGCCGCTGTTTGCAACAGCTCAGCAGGGGTGGGTGTCTATTGCTATCCAGGGTGACGGATATGGAGAGGAGACCACGTGGCTGGTCCGAGACTCCAGTGATGCAATCGTTGCGGGATCAGCCCCT
>VMHT01022121.1_pt1 | contig 23766 bp, 27 predicted proteins | sample 4693611 | NCBI WGS metagenome assembly VMHT01 (sample SAMN12280063, study PRJNA550983) | marine metagenome | isolation source: seawater sampled from same location over 5 years 0.02-0.2 micron viral filtrate | place: USA: collected off the coast of southern California halfway between the port... ...
AACAACCCAATAATATGAAGAAAGCTGGACAAAAATTTAAGACGTATAATAATCCTATATCGACCAATAACAAGATGCCCAAGAAGACCACTTCCAACCCTTTATTTAAAACCTCGGGTGGATTCAACGGTGGTATACGTCTCGGCGCGGGTGGTAACAAGAATATTAACGGTGTGAACATGACTTTAAAACGAGCAAAACCTTCTCTTAAGAACATCACGCAGAAAAAGATAATTCGTCCCTCGCGTATGGCGGGTAATAGCCTACTCAAGGCTGGGCAAATCACACAAGCCAAGAAAAATGCAGTAGGAAATGTGGCGGGAGCGCGAAAGGCGTATGCAAATCAGGCAAAGTTCGCTATAGAGCAAAAGAAAAAGCGGGCTAAACAGCGTGTCGTAAACAGCTTAAAAGGTAAGGCGGGAAAGAACCAGATTAGATATATGAAAATGATAAACACGGGTCAGATAAACCAGGCGATGAAAGAGGTCGATAGGAAAGTGATGCAACATCCCGGTCTCAAGATTCAACCTAAGTTGACGTGAATAGCGTAAAAAGTAAATCAAAAAAATGGATATGACCGAAGAAATTATTGAATTTATTAAGGAGGGACTCCGTCGTGACATGACCGATCACGATATTATCGAGTGGTGTGAAGACAATACCCCTGACCTCGCTGATATATACCACAAGTATGTTGATACAAACTTGTCGTACAGAATGGCATCAATGACGATGTTTTTTATAGAAACTGTATACGGATGTGATGATGATTATTACAAAATCGGATTGTTCATCGATCACATGCAAAGAGAGGAGAGTGTAGTAAATTAGTAAGATTCCAGATTTGTAATTTATGTAAAGGATTTTTTATATGTTCTATGTTATTAGCGTATTCCAAGATTCGCTCGTTATCGTCCGGCTCAGAAATGACACGTGGTTCTTCGTGATTGCGAATGTAATCGGCTATGATATAAATGATTGCATCCAATAACTCCTCACGTGCCATTTCTACCCACGAATTAGTTGGAGTACCCCATTCCGTCGTATCCGAATCCACTCGAACACCGTGACCGTATCGGCTCTTACCAATATTGAGTCGATCGACGAGTTGATCCTCTAGTTTCATATTTTTATGTGTTTTCAAAGCTTTAATTACTCATCAATCTCACAGTCCTCCTCGTCTACAGAAGCATCATCCTCACTACCCGAGCCAGACACACCCGCGACACCCTGGAAGGCGAAGGAAGGAAGCTTCTGCGACTTCTCACAAAGAACCTGGGAAAGACGGACGCTCACACCGAACTTGTTATCGATAAACCAAATCTGATTGAAATCCACGATACACATGCATCGCTGACTCTTCTCGATACTATCGACCGTCATACTCTTTTGCTGAACGTCGTAAGCTTCAGCGAGAAACTCGCCAGTGGGCTTGGTCATGACCTTAAGCTTGAGAGTCGAAGGATAAGCATCCTTACCAGGACGAACGAGTGGCTTGTAAAGTGCTTCTCGGATGACGTCGATGTTGTACGCCTTGCCGAGCCAATCCTTAGAGTTCTTGGCGACAGTCTCGATGATAGTCTGGTCGAGTTGGGTCAGTTTGTTCATAAGAGAAATAGCTTCTTCATTATCGGTATCAAAGGAAAGATCGAGTGAGTAAGATGTCTTGTTAGTAGCCTCGTCAGTGAAAGCACTCAGGCCGAAAGGGGATCTCATGAAAGGAAGCTGAAGGTAAAGCTTCTTGTTGTCTTGTGCGTTAATGTATACGGTTTTCCCACCGTTCTTGTTCTTCTTCATGTTGGAGAGAACGACGGTGGAAGGATCAAATTGCTCATAACGCTGAATCATAGTCGACATTGTTGGTTGGTTGTATTTGATATACGGGGCCAAACTTTAAGCCTGTTTTTTTTCTCAGAATATATTAATATTACGATGGGTCTCTTTAAAGATTGTGGATGTGGGTGTGATGGTAAAAAGCAGGAGAAGAAGCTCGCCATTTCTTTTATGGCGGCTTTGACCTTTTTTATCATCGCTAATCCCAGCATGTATCGGTTTATGCGCCGTATTCTTGGAAAGTGGGTGTCGGGTCCTACCGGATGCCCCTCTTCCTCCGGCTTACTTTTGCACACTGTGGTGTTCATGTTTGTGACCTGGGGTATGATGAACATAAAGTACGAGGGTTTCGAGGTTAAGATGACCCCGGATGAGACACCCGTTCCCGAGGAGGAGCTCGAAGAAGAGGTCGACCCCGAGGAGGAGCTCGAAGAAGAGGTCGACCCCGAAGAAGAGCTTATGATGGAGGAAGACGAGGAGGAAGTGTCTATGATGCCTATGCAACCGCCACGCATGGCAGAGGTTGAATCTCCTTTACCAGGCATGGCTGAGTCTCCCATCGGTTTATACGATACCGGTATGATTTTCTCACCTATGGATATCAACGAAGAGGCGGATACACCCGCTTCCGTTAACTTTGGAACCGGTAAATTAAACGTCTCGTGCGCGGATGGCAGTCGACCCATTGTTAATTAGAATTCTTCGTCGAAAGCTAAATCGGTCGTTTCATCGATTTTTCCATAGTCCCCAACCCGTTTTTCAAAAAAATTCGTCTTACCATCTAGGGAAATATTTTCCATAAAATCAAAGGGATTTTGTGTATTCCAGATTTTATTGAACCCCGCTTGTTTTAAAAGTCTATCCGACACGTATTCAATGTAATCAGACATCTTTTCGGAATTCATACCGATTAAACTGCATGGGAGAGCTTCAATGATGAAGCCCTTCTCGATTTCAACCGCTTCACACACGATCTCGTGGATAGTATCTTGTGTTGGTTTATTTTGTAGCATTTTGAATAATTCAATGGCAAAGTCGAGATGAAGGCCCTCGTCACGACTGATAAGCTCATTGCTAAAGCACAGGCCAGGCATGAGCCCACGCTTTTTAAGCCAAAAGATAGCACAAAAGCTACCTGAAAAGAATATACCTTCAACACACGCGAACGCCAATAAGCGCTCGGCAAAAGGACGCGATTTATCAAACCATTTCATAGCCCATTCTGCTTTTCGTTTTATAGGATCAATAGTGGTGATAGCCTCGAATAGTTTCTTTTTTTCCGCGCTATCCCGAATATACTTATCGATGAGTTTACTATAGGTTTCTCCGTGAACCATTTCGTTGTGTACCTGATACGCGTAAAATGACCGCGCTTCGGTGAGTTGAACCTCATCTGCAAAATTGTTGTTGATATTTTCAAAGACGATACCATCTGAACCGGCGAAAAATGCAAGGATATATTTGACAAAATGCTTCTCGTTATCGGTGAGGGACTTCCAATCTTCCATGTCGGCACTCACGTCAACTTCCTCAGCTGTCCAGTTGGACATTTGGGCCTTTTTATATAGGGCCCATAGGTTATCATGTTCTATAGGAAACACGGTGAACCTGTTCATAGTAGGTAAGAGCATAGGTTCAGCTTCTTCGAGATACTCCTGAAAAGCGAAGTAATCTCCGATGTGCTCGCCATTAATCTTAATCTGAGGGTAAGTGACAGCGCGAGGGCCGCAGAGTGTTTTGAGCTCATCTTTCTCAACGAGTAGTTTTGAGTAGTCTAGGTTTAAGTCCTTGCACATGTTTTCCGCGTAAGTACAGTATTTACAATCCGTCTTTGAAAAAATCTCAACCCCCATATCGTGTGTTATTAGCCTACAATATTTTTGTCCGAAATCTTTAAACGATGATACAGTTTTCCGAAATTGAATTTTCAGAAATTCAGCCTGGAGATTTACTCAAAATTTTAGTGAATATTGACGACGTAGAAGATGAACAGTATGCGATAGTAGAAGAGAACCGCGATGATTACCTAATAATACTATATTATTCGGAGTCTTCTTTCTCATATAAAGGCGCTCCCGTGTACACTCTCGACGAAGAAACGAATTTGATCAGGGGAGATAGTATTTTAGAACACTACACGGGTGGAGATAACGTGTTTACTTGTATAAACGATGTAGATAGAATGTATGTAATAACCACAGAACAAGATAGCGAAGTAGAGAGTGTATTATGTAACGAATCTGACGAAGATATGAGTAGTACGGATACGTTTATAGTTTCTGATAGCGAGATAGAATATATAGAACTTCCCCCAGATCACGCGACTATTGATAGGCAGTGGAACGAATGGCAGCCTCGAAGCCCGGGATCTACCAGGTTTAAACAAACGGTGGATGCTATAGAAGAAAAAGCCCGTCTTCAAATGGACGAAGTGAATTTTTGACCTAAGTGCGTTCGATTTAAAATAAAAAAACAACTTATATTTTCATAATGGATTCAGAAACTTTGGCTGCTATTTGGTCCCAGTGCGACCGCTTACAACAAAAACCAACAATCAAGCCAATAGATAGTCGATTATGTAAAGAATGTTCTATATACAAAACGCTTACAAGGGAAGGAATGGTGTGTACGGAATGTGGAAGAGTCGACTCAATTTACGTCGACGATTCCGCGGAATGGACGAGTGGTGTTACAGACGACGGACGCGTATCCGATCCTTCGAGATGTGCAGTACCCGCGTCTAATCATGAACTGTTTTCCGACTCGTGGGGTAAAAGTACCGTTATTGCTACAAAGTACAATTCGACATACCAACAGAAGCGCATGGCTAAAATCACATTTCACAACTCAATGAATCACAGAGATAGATCTCTCTACCATGCATATCGTAACATAGATGAAGCGTGTGTAGATTTACCAGAGAGTATCTTACGAGACGCCAAGACATTATACAAAAAATTCAACGAAGGTAAACTTACTCGAGGAGCTGTACGATCTGGTATCAAGGCAAACTGCGTTTTATACGCGTGTAGGATTGCTAATGTACCTCGCACTACGAAGGATGTAGCGGATATGTTTGGTATCCAATGCAAGGATATTAGCCGGACGACGAGTATTTTTACCCAGACTATCGACAACGAAAAGACGGAGAAAAATTACGTGACCAAACCATTCGATGTCATGTCCAGACTTCTAAACGCATTCGATGTCACGCGTGAAGAGCGTTTAGCGTGTAACAAGATGTGTTATAAATTGGAGAGCTGTGTTGAACTGATGAGTAAATCGCCGAATAGTGTGGCTACATCTGTTATTTATATGGTTCTTAACACGAGAGTCACTAAAAATGAGATATGTCAAAAATGTTCAGTGTCTGTTCCTACACTTAATAAAATCGTTACCATCACAAAACGACACTTAGAGGAATAATTTGTAATAGAAACTAGTATGGTTAAACTCTTTCTCAGTACTCCATGTTATGGGGGTTTATGCCTCGAAAAGTACATGAAGAGCATCGTTAATCTTCAGATGCTCTTGATGCGCGAAGGTGTACAATTAATGCTTGACACGACCGAAAACGAAAGCCTCGTGCATCGGGCAAGGAATGTGTCTATCGGTAGATTTATGCAGAAAACAGATGCCGACTTTTTTATGTTTATCGATGCAGACGTTGAATTTGATGCACAATCAGTGCTTCGTTTACTTAATTCTGGTCACGAAGTATCTGTTGCCGTATACCCGAAGAAGGTCGTCATGTGGGACCAGGCTCGAGAAGCTGCAGAGAACGGTGACGAACGCAACATGGCACTTATATCGTCAAGTCTTGTGGCAAATATAGGGGCTACGAAGCGATCGGTCGTTAACGGTTTCGTCGAAGTCTTGGATGGACCTACGGGTTTCATGATGATTTCCCGGGAAGCCCTGACCAAGATGCACGAACATTACCCGGAACTGAACTGCAAGAACGATCACCAAAATCGAGATTTTGATGAATACTGTGCGATTTTTGATTGCATGATCGACCCCGATAGTAAGCGATATTTATCCGAAGATTACGCCTTTTGTAGAAGATGGCAGCAGATGGGAGGTAAAATATACGCGGATTGCAATACCACATTAGGACACGTGGGCAATTTACCATTTTCTGGGTGCTTAAATGATAGGCTTAAGGCTTAAGATCTCAATATACCCAATGAAGGTTACTACTGTCATCGTCACGCGAAGTGGTTCGTGTCATGTGAAGACGCTTCATACGATTCTTCGTATGAATATTCAGTGTATACAAAATAACATACAAAATCAGATCGTATTCGTTAACGATGATCCGTATGCAAAAGCTGACGCTATTCAGAAATACGTCAAGGATACCGATCGTATCCTTTTTATCGACTTTGGTATTCAAGTAGACGATGAGTCTATTTCACACGTTGTCAGTAAGCGGGACGATTACCACGTTATGGTGTTTCCGGGCGTGGTTGAAGGTGTCGATTGGGATATGTTCAAGGATAAGATATCAAGTGGGTCAAAAGAACCCACGCATCAAATGGCTCTTAATTTCGATACAGAAATCGGAAATCCCATTTCCGAGAATGTGTACACAGTAAAGACAAGCTCCGCGCGAGCTTGGTTTATGATATGTAAACCCACTCTCAAAAATATCAAATGTCGTCGAACTGGAAAGTTAAAAATTAGTCCTAAGTCGGCGACGATGTTTGAAAATTTTAAGGAAAACGGAGTCAAAGTTGTCGCGTTCACCGGCGCCCGTCTCACTTTTACATACCCCCACGAGTGTATCGGAAACATCGTCAACTCGGCCGGTGTTAAAGCTAATTAAAGATTAAACCAAAAACATACGTATAATGCAACGTTTATCTGTAAAGCGTGAAGATCCCCTTTACAAATACACGCTCGATTTCATGGAGCATTACTGGGGTACGAAGGGTAAAGGTATCTTCCCAGGTAGTCAGCCAATCTCCATCGAATATCGCCATTTCGACATCTTACGATCCAATCCATACGTTGTATGTGAGAAGACGGATGGGGTTCGTTTCATGATGCTCGCATTTACATTCGACTATAAAAAAAAGACGATTTTTGTAAATCGCGCCTTGGAGATGTTCGATTGTCCACTAAACTTTCGAAAGCCTGTCTATGAAGGCACAATTGTCGAAGGTGAGATGTACGGGGATACATTCATGATGTATGATATGCTCATGATTTGTGGGAAAATGATAGGTGACCAGGGTTTTCTTACTCGACTCGATCACCTAGAAAAATTTAAAAAGATGCTCATGACTCTCAAATACGACCCGGTAAAAATTGCACTGAAGACGTTTCATTTAATGTCTGATTATCAAGACTTTATGGATAAATACCTACCCACGGTGCAACAGGAAATAGATGGCCTTATTTTCACACCGATCAATGATAGGGTAAAAACTGGTACACACGAAACCATGTTTAAGTGGAAGCCCCGGGATAAGAACACGATCGACTTCCAAATAAAGAGAAAGGGTGATATATGGAGATTATACGTACAAGAAAGGGGTAAGTTGATGTTTGAGTCTGAGATTCGTGATGATTGGGTTCCTTCTAAAGCTCGGGAGTTTATGAAAGAGGATGCCATCATCGAGTGTCAATATATGTTTCAGGATTCTCCTATGTGGTGGAAACCGATCATGCCGCGCCATGATAAAACGTTTCCCAACAGTCGGCGGACGTTTTACAGGACTCTCGTGAACATTCGAGAAGATATCTCTATGGCCGATTTTCTAGACTGTAAACCATAAAGTAATAACTTCCCATATCGGGTGGCTGCTGTTCTTGGACGAATTCGTCGTTAAGAAAAAACCATCGATTTCGCTGCCTCACAAAGCTTACATAATGTCCGTCGTGTTGATGACCCACGTGCATCGCACATGCAGTCAATTTATAGGTGTGATTGTCGAGAATTAGTTCGTGTATAATTTTAATATGATTTTTTACGTCGAATGATAACATGAATACTGGTGGTAGCTTTGAAAACATCATCCGCGTTGAAGCTGCGTTATGTTTAATACCTTCACTGTCGATAAAATCTTCCAAAACGTTCCAATTGGTACTCTCTTGAAGCATCTTTCCTATATCCGATCCTCTAGAAGTCATTAAATGAATGCTAAAGTCCTCTTCATTCAACGATTTTCCCGTAGGCCAAATCGTTTCTTGTACCTTTTTACCATAGAACCATTCTTTTACGATAGGCTGATGCTGTTCGAGTATGTCTATTATACATAATATAGCTTCTTGAACGTCATGTTGTTCATCGGTTTTAAACCGAGGAAATTTCCTTTGAAACGCGAATAAAAGTAAATCTAAATTCAGTGGAGTTTTATCATTTGACCAATATTTCTGAACGTTGACTTGAAAAAGAGTCGTGAACATACACGTTCCTTCGCCCTTGTAGGAATTTCTTAAGAAGTGGTTCGAGACCGGTGGAAGGTTAAATAAGCATTGTATAGCGGTATTAAAATAACACGAAGTTCCCTCATTTATGAGACCTCTCATATTTTTATTTCGAAAGAAAACTTTAATTAGAGATTTGACACGTATTCATATTACAAAAATGTCTAAAGCTATTGGTATTGATCTTGGAACTACTTATTCGTGCGTCGGTGTTTGGCAAAATGATAGAGTTGAAATTATCGCAAATGACCAGGGAAATAGAACGACCCCCTCGTACGTGGCGTTCACTGATTCTGAACGCCTCATAGGGGATGCTGCAAAAAATCAAACGGCTATGAACCCAAAGAATACCGTTTTTGATGCGAAGCGTCTTATTGGACGTAAATTCTCGGACTCAAAAGTTCAAGAAGATATCAGGGGTTGGTCTTTCAAGGTAGTCCCGGGTGTGGCTGATAAGCCTTCCATCGAGGTTGATTTTAAAGGAGAAACGAAACGATTTGAACCGGAAGAGATTTCGTCTATGGTGCTTACCAAAATGAAAGAGATCGCTGAGATGTATATCGGTACTGATATCAAGGATGCAGTCGTCACTGTACCGGCATATTTCAATGATTCTCAACGTCAGGCTACAAAAGACGCCGCAGCTATTGCGGGGTTGAATTGTCTTCGTATAATTAACGAACCAACTGCCGCAGCTATCGCGTATGGTCTCGATAAACACAAGGACGAAGATAAGAATGTATTGATTTTTGATCTGGGTGGAGGCACTTTCGACGTTTCCCTTCTTAATATCGAGGGGGGTATCTTTGAAGTAAAGGCCACTGCGGGTGATACCCATCTAGGAGGTGAAGACTTTGATGCACGTCTTCTCCAGCATTTGTCTCAAGAATTCAAGCGCAAGCATAAGAAGGATATTTCTGATAATCCCAGAGCCCTGCGTCGTTTGAGAACTGCATGTGAGCGCGCGAAGAGAACGCTTTCTTCTACTACTCAATCTGCGGTCGAGATAGATTCACTGTATGAGGGTGTCGATTTTTACACGTCTATTACACGCGCACGTTTTGAGGAACTAAACGCAGACTTATTCAGAAAGTGTATGGAACCAGTTGAGAGAGTCATCAAGGATGCGAAGATGGATAAGTCCATGGTTCAAGAGATCGTTCTCGTCGGTGGGTCCACACGCATTCCCAAGATTCAACAAATGTTGTCTGAATATTTTAATGGTAAGGAACTCAATAAGTCTATTAACCCCGACGAAGCTGTCGCATACGGAGCGGCTGTACAGGCAGCCATTCTTTCGGGTGTAGACAATAGTGCCGTACAGGACTTATTACTTCTCGATGTAACCCCTGTTTCCATGGGTATCGAAACTGCCGGAGGAGTGATGACTAACCTCGTAGACAGAAACACCACGATTCCTACCAAGAAGGAACAGGTGTTCTCTACCTATTCCGATAACCAACCGTCGGTCCATGTTCAGGTATACGAAGGTGAACGAGCGCGCGCGGTTGATAACCACCTGTTAGGAAAGTTTGATTTGAATGGTATTACTCCCGCACCCCGAGGAATCCCACAAATTGCCGTGACGTTTGACATTGATGCGAACGGTATTCTTAATGTGAGTGCCGAAGATAAAGCGTCTGGAAAGTCTGAAAAGATTGTTATCACGAACGATAAGGGGCGTCTCTCGAAGGATGATATCGAGCGTATGGTAAACGACGCTGAAAAATACAAGGAGGAAGATGATACGTATCGTAAGAAAGTGGAAGCTATTAATGCATTCGAAGCGAACGTATTCGGTGTAAAAGGTTCGACCGAACAATTAAGCGAGGAGGACAAAAAACTCATAGAAGATAAGGTAACTGAAACTATTTCATGGATAGATAACAATAGATCCGCAGAACTCGACGAAATTGAGCACATGCAGACAGAGTTTAGAGAATTCGTTGACCCCATTTTTTCCAAGCAAAAATCCGAACCCGAACCCAAAGCAGCTACAGGACCAGAAATTGAAGAGCTTGATTAATCACACCTAAGTAATTTAAAGATTTCACACAAAATAATACTGTAAAGATGAACATTCATTCCCTTACCGACACTGTTTTTCCTCTTGTTAACCAATACAAAGATGAAGAATATATCGAGTTAGAATTCCGCCTCGGAAAATTCAACGGTACCATGTTCGATACGAATATTGGTAAGCCTATGCACGATTACATTATGCATGGACTTTCTAAATATACTGGTTGGGATCGTATCATCGCATCCGAGGAAGAAGTATTCTATCGCAGTAGTGATGGTGTACGCATTTCCGTTGACTCGGCCACGGGTGATGAAGTTATCGTCCAAAAGGATCGACTCAAGAATCACGATTTAAAGCACCTAGGAAATGTACCCTTTGATATTCGTTTCAGTGTCTCAAAAGAGATCCCGCTTCCCGAAGATACTGAGCGCGATATGGATAAAAAGAAAACTAAAAAACGTGTATCTTTCATTCGTAAGAATGTGTCGATTGATATGACGATCGTAACCGGTGATAGTCACGACATGGACTCAGAAGATCCGATGTCGTATCAAATGGAGTTCGAAGCTATTGACGCCACTTCGTGTAAAACGAAAGATGACCTATTTAAAGTTATTCACAAGATTAATGACGTATTTAATATGTTGAGTACTAACAGATGATAACATTCCTATTTCTTGTTGTACTATTCATCATATTACACAATGCGAGTCAAAATCAGGGGGAGGAGGTTGGTGTGCTCGGATATAAAACCGGGTTTTTTCATGTTTCCGCAGGCGCGTCGAAGCGTACATACGAAAAAATGAAATACGACGGTGTGCACCCCGACCAATTGAAGGAGTTTATCATGTTAGAAGATCAATTTATGCGACTGGTTCGGATGACTGTGTGTACAGGGGTTTCGCGGAGAAATCAGGGGTATGCTTTATCCGATGAAATTAAAGAAAAATTTAAACCGTATGATTTTGAGTACCACGTAGCACTCTTAAAACAAATAGCCGAACCACATAAAGTTATAATTCAAAATATAAGATGTTAAGCATATACAATAACGCGCGCCGATGCGGTCCAGGAGTCATTCGAGTAATATTGTCAAACATATAGACAACTAGCCACGTGTCATCCAATCTTTCTCTATTTTCATCTATCCAACTGTGTTCATCAGCCGCATCCACAAATTCCCATGAACACAAAAACTCTCGCTCGAGTTTACCCATTCCCCATTCATTGTCGGAGTCACGTTCTTTGCGTATATACGCGCAAATAGTATAAAAAACACTGTCGAGGAGTGTTTCGCGTATACGTTTATCCCAACGAGGATGTTCTTCGTCTACGCGAAACTCACTATGTCTATATACCGTGTTGACGTGATCAACGAAGAGTTGTCTACTATCATTCATGTATCTATATAGCGACTATTCTTTATAATTGTTCTACCACCGTGCCTTTGGGGAAGCGCGGAGAATTCTTTTTCTTCGGAGGTGGTGTGGCCACGTTCATCACGTTTTCAAGTTCCTTGGCGAGGTTATTGTTAAGATTGTTTAACTTATTATTCAACTGTTTCGTACGCTGAAACTTCCATGTACGCACCGTATCACGTTTAACCTTATTAACATTGGTCTTAAAATGTAATCCATTTTTCTTATTCTTTTTGAGATTGAGGGCATTGATCACCTTTTTCATATCCGCGACATCCGAATTTAAAGAAGGCATAACATTTTTATACTTCTTTATCCATCGCTTACCATATAATTCCTTGATATCATCCCTGATAGCTTTATTCGTTAGACGACGCTTATCCATCTTCTTTGCGATATTGGCCGTTCTTTTAGCGGGTTCTATCTCCTTAGGTTTTCTACCCTTTCTCTTAGGAGCTACGGCCCTAGGAATTTGTAGCTTTTTACATAACGTATCCACGGTATCACCGTCAACCACACTGACACCTCGAGCAATGGCTATTTGTACGAGTTCCTCCTTCTTGTGTGCACGGCACGGTTTATTACCAACCTTGAACGTTCCAAACGCACGATTCTTGATCTTCTCGCAAATGGCGGGTTTTGTCGTCTTACTCGTGATGTCAACAATACCCATCTTTTCCGCGACTGCGACCAGCTTTGGTCGGGCGACAGTCAGACATTTACGTGGACCCACCCGTATACCATTTTTACCATTCTTCGAATTCGATTTATTGAAGTATTTGATATTGGTATTCTTATCGTTCATTGTGGTGGTTACATTCTTCGGGTGAGTGGTTTTCTTAACAGCTACCTTCTTCATATCCGTGTTCGTAGGTTCCTTCATCATACCCATAACCCACATAGTCTTCACTAAGTCGTATCCTATGGGATTGTATGCATCGTGTAAGGCTTTAACGGTCTTAGCACCCATAATCTGTATTTTACCGGATCTAAAAAGCTGAAAATTATTTCCATAATACGTCATCTTTAAAGCGGGGCGAAGCTCGGGTTCGTAACCTATATTGCGAGACTTGGCGAAAGCCTGTGCAACCATGGTTAAGTTAATAACACCCTGTGTTTGAAACGTACCTACAAGTGTAGAGTAGCGAATAGGGTTGTATAAAAACTTATACTTGGGTGCATAGTTATCCACTATGAATTTACGAATCATCTCTGGCTGCCTCGAGTTGTTATTCATGATACCACCCGCGATTTGCATCTTACCGTTCGTGTAAATTTTAATCAGTATTTTTTGCTTCTTACCTCCTTCATACACGAAACCGTCTATTTGGGCGACGAAGTATCGATGTCTGTTTTTCGCATTTTTATTCGGTACGACTGTAGACGTATGCTTAGCTCCTATTTGCATACGCCCGTATAACAGTTTAATCGCGCTTATCTCTATTTCGAAATTAGACCCGGGGGTGATGGGGCGTCTTTTAATTGGTTTCTTATACAGAATTTCTGAAACGTTTACGTTATAGTTACCCTTCTTAGCATCTAAGTTGACCATACCGTTAAACACACTCATTTGAAGAGGTGACATTTTCATTTTTGAAAGGTTGGCGGCCTTCAGTTTATTACCAACCATTCTATTTATTCTCGTTTGTATATTGTTTTGTTTGAGTCTAGTAGCGTTGACCCTTAGACTATTTTTTTCGCGGTTCGTGAGATACGGGGCCTGTCGTATCAAATTTTGGGATGTAGTTGGTGAAACATTATTTTTTTCAAATTCGTTGAATAAACCCATATATTAAGTAAATATTTTAATCATCTAACTCCTGTCCATCTGTATCAACCATCGTCTGTGTCGAAATTGATGTCTCGACGTGTACCTCTTGTTGAGGTGCCACTTCTTGGGGAGTTACGTTCACAACATCGAGACCAATAATCCACATAGAGTTTCTGTGCTCTGTACCCGTCTTAGGCTGGTGTTGAGTGATACCGCATCTCGTATACAACGTAATCTCATCTTCCTTTAGCTTTTCGACACCGATACCACGCTCACCAAATGGACCTGCCCATATATCAGAATTGATCGTTCGCGACTTGCCCTCTTTCATACAGAACGCAGCAAACTCATCCTTGAAGAAAGATAGGGGACACTTCTTATCTTCGCCATACTCGACGTGAGGAGATTCCATGAAACTCAATAGAGGACTGACAGCCGCCGCAACCTGTGTCTTGACCTTTTCGAAATACGGTGGAAGAATGTTCCAAATTGCATCGTTCTTATGTGCCTGTGCCTTCTCGAGATACGCCCTCACACACTTTTGCAGAATGTTTGGAAGTTCCTCTTCGAGTCTATCTTCCAGGGTTGGATCCGCTTCCCTAACTTTCTTCCTAAAGTCAACCGTGATCAAACGACGCAAAACGCTACCGGAGTTGTCTCTCCATCCGGGAATCTCGTTACCACCCAGAATACCCGGAGACTTCCACACGAAAGTTTTAGCCTTTTCGTGTTTCACTGCAATCGAAACATCTTCACCAGACACCACAGACTGAAACTCTGCCTGTTCAAGTGCTAAATCACCCTTAATTTCTGGTGCAATAAACATGTAGGAATCGTAAATAGAAGACAGACCAAACTTTCTTTCCACGTTATTCGAAAGTGTTCGTACATCATCCGATGTATAAAATTTGCGACAGACTTTCGTAATAATAGTGGATTTACCAGACTGGGCCACCCCCTTTAGGAAAGGGATGCATTGCCATTTATCGATCTCATTTACGTCAAAACACAAACGTCCACATAGAACATAGATCCATTCGATCACATCCTTATCGAGCTTTTGATACTTTAGGATCTTATCGAAATTAGGTGTAGGAATATTCCTCCAATCGGTATCGTTATAATTGCTAAATTCTTGATTGAAGTATTTACAACTGACGATAGTCCGATCGAGTGTCTTAAACTCCTTTGACGTATACGGGTAGAAAACAGCCCGATAGTGTTTGTCTTCTTCTGTAGACTTGTCGGGTACAAGCTCCTTGCCGATGAAGATACCATTAGTGAAAGACCACACCTGACGATGCTTCTTAATTTCAGGAAATTGCATATCCCTCGTCTTAGAAAGATGGCGAATGAGATCGCTATGGGTAGAAGGACTCATAGTCATATTTTTCCATAGTTCATACCATTGTTCCTTTTTACCGACTGAATATACATAATCTTGAATACTTTCAAATACTTCCCAGGCTCGGGTACTCGCCCCATCTTTTGTTTTAATCTCCCTACAACACTGCTCTTTGTATCTCTTGATCTGACTATTATATAAATCCTTTAATAACTGTAACATAGCCTGTTGAAAAGGTTTCAAATCCTGAACATCCTTAATCGTAGACGCCCTGAAAATAGATGGATCAGATTCTGGATCCACGGGTACGGCGTTGGGGTTATTCGAGAAATCGTGTATACGATACACACTGAATGTTACCCTCCATGCATCTTGAATGCGATCGATCATCCTGTTAATACGAATAGCCAGTGTAACTTCTTTGATTTCGTCGTCGTCGAAGTCGCATTCATTATCCTTTTCCAGGGCACAGGAGCGGTGATACGCTTCGCATAAACGATCTATCATGAATGTACGTGTGCGTTCAACTTCACCGATATCAATTTGTATGGGCAGACCCTTTTCCCTTGGTTGGGAAGGATCGAAAAACAGGTCAAACCCTATGTTAAGAGACTCTGATGCACTGAGCTTGTCGTTAATTCTCAGCTTTTTCTCGGAGGGTTGGATGATTACCTTCATGAGTTGATCTATGTCCATTTTCATAATATTCTCAGTCCAGAAAGTGCTATTATGATCATGAAGATTGTGTGTGTCGTCGATGACGTGCATTGTCTGACCGGACCCCTGCATTTCTAATATTAGGATTCATTTTTCTAAGCCTCATTTTTCTTCTGAAGAATACTGAGAAGTTTGATAAAAATTTTATTGTGAATTTCCATCTGCTGTCCAATGTATACTAGAGCAGTGCACACGGTGTCACCCTCGGGGGTGGTAAGAGTTTGACCAAGTAAGTTTTCCATGGGCGAAAAATCATCATCATCAGGAAAATCCTCAGGATCGTACTCGGTGAGGTCGACCTCCTGGTCGGGTAAAATTTCAGATTCGGATTCGGATTCGGTTTCGGTTTCGGGTTCGATAGTCTCAGGCTGTGTAGACATTTACGGTAGGTTGAGGAAAAATCACGTGCGAAATTTCGCACTTTACCTGAAATTATTTTCTCTGTGTATAGTACAACAACATACAAAATGGCGGGTGGTTTAATGCAACTCGTGGCATACGGCGCACAGGACGTCTATCTGACAGGTAACCCCAAGGTTACATTTTTCCAGGCGGTTTACAAGCGCCACACTAACTTCGCTATGGAGAACATCGAGCAGACCGTTAACGGTACCGCTTCCAACTCCGGCCGCGTTTCCGTCACCATTGCTCGCAACGGTGACCTCGTCTCCGACATGTATGTCGAGCTTAAGGCTAAGGCCACCATCCTGCCCACTTCTTCCGTCGCTGCCGGTACCGACAACGACGATAACTGGGCCGCTGAGCGTGCGATCAAGGACGTCGAGCTGTCCGTGGGCGGACAGCGAATTGACAAGCACTACCAGCGCTGGTGGAGGCTTTACTCCGAGCTTTACCTGGACGAGTCCAAGAAGCTCACGTGGGGTAAGATGACCACCCCCGGTGCCGATGGTGGTAAGATGTACCTTCCTCTTATTTTCTTCTTTAACCGCAATCCCGGACTCGCCCTCCCACTAATTGCCCTGCAGTACCATGAGGTTCGTATGGATTTCGATTTATCTTCCGAGTTCTCACTGTATACCGATGATAGCACCTTCAAGGTCTGGGCTAATTACATTTACCTCGACACTGAGGAGCGTAGGCGATTTGCGCAGAAGGGCCATGAGTACCTCATTGAGCAGGTTCAGCACACTGGCTCCGACGCTATGGCCGCCGCTGGTTCCACGAAGCAGATTCGCCTCTCTTACAATCACCCGGTCAAGGAACTCGTTTTCTGCGCCGATCACGGCACCGTGTCTCGTTCCAACCTTTGGAACTTCACCTCCGCGGTCGACACTGTTGTGTCTTCCGCCGGTGCCGCCGGTCTTCAGACCGGTTCTACCGCTCTCGTCGCCCCCTCCACCTGTGGTGCCCCTCTCCTCAGGCTCGGTGACCACGCTGCGGATGGTTCCGATGTCTGGACTGAGGAGACTCACGGTCCCATCGAGACCTTCAAGCTTGTTCTCAACGGCCAGGACCGTTTCAAGGAGCAGGATGGCAAGTACTTCAACTCCGTGCAGCCCTTCCAGCACCACTCCGGTTCCCCCGTGCCCGGTGTGTACGCATATTCATTCGCGTTAAAACCCGAGGAGCATCAACCGACCGGTACTTGCAATTTTTCGAGGATTGATAACGCTCAGGTCGCTATCAAGACCAAGGCTGCCGCTACCGCGACGAACCTTAACATGTTCGCCGTGAACTACAACGTCCTCCGTATCCAGAGTGGTATGGGCGGTCTCGCCTTCTCTAACTAAATACTCATACGAAGTATTTTCATAAATATCATTAATTCACTTTTAAAAGTTGTTCATACACACTTTTTAAAAATGAAGGTTCAATACATTTTTGACTCCCCCGACTTTTTGTAACGCTTTTTTTTGTTCTGAATTTCACGAGGTGTCCGACCGGTCGGATCAGTCGAACGTACAAGAAGCATTCTCGTCGTCCCATGCGTCTACACTGTTACATGAAATAGTACCCCCAAACAGTTCATACACCCAAGACCCGTCTACGAGTTCATCTTCGATCAGTTTTTCTTTTAATTGTTTAAGTTCAAGCATATTAATAGACAGAAGTTCCTTTGAACGTTTATAACATTCCGATACAAGATCACTGATTTCCTTATCGACCATCAACGCAGCTGCAGGTGACAGGTTCCTATAATCGAAATTGTTAATACCTAGACCATACGTGGTAACCATTTCTCGAGCGATGTTATACACTTGGGCATAATCTGAAGAAGCACCCGTGGTGATATTATCAGCCCCGTATATAAGTTCTTCGGCTGCGCGTCCACCTAGAGCTACGACCATCTGATTCTTAAGATACTGTTTTGTGTAAAGAGCCGATTCTGCATTCTCTTCCGAAGGCTGAAAGAAAGTCACACCACCGGCTGCACCCCTAGGAATGATAGACACTTTACGCACACGATCATACCCCGGAATGACTGCACCCGTGATAGCGTGCCCCGCTTCGTGAAAAGCGATGACCTCTTTTTTATGACCCGTAAAAGTCGTATCACCCTTTGCACCTACTATCAGTCTCTGGTATACATCGTCCACTATAGCTTCCGTGATAGTACCATCTCCATCTCGAACCCCCCGAATAGCACATTCGTTCAATAAGTTCGCGAGTTCGGCACCTGAAAAACCTGTCGTCTGTTTCGCGAGGGATCCAAGACTTACACTTTTATCGAGTTTCTTACCTCGAGCATGTACTTTAAGAATCTTCTTACGACCCCTAACACTTGGTAAGCTGACCTGAATCTTGCGATCGAATCTACCTGGGCGAAGAAGAGCTTCGTCTAGAATATCACTTCTGTTAGTAGCTGCTATGACTACAATTCCCGTGTTTTCATCAAATCCATCCATTTCTGTAAGAAGTTGGTTGATAGTCTGTTCACGTTCATCATTACCCGGCATGGGCCCAGATGCACGCTTTTTACCCACAGCGTCGATCTCATCTATAAAAACTATACACGGTTGATTCATTCGCGCTTGTTCAAAGAGTTCACGCACACGCTTAGCACCTACACCTACAAACATTTCAACAAAACTCGCCGCTGAACACTGAATGAAAGGGACACTGGATTCGCCCGCGATCGCTCGAGCGAGTAGAGTCTTACCAGTTCCAGGTGATCCCGAAAGAAGAGCACCTCGGGGGATTTTGGCTCCACTACCCAAATAACGCTCGGGATTCTTAAGAAAATCAACGATCTCTTCGAGTTCGTATTTAGCAGAATCTATACCTTCAACATCGGTGAATCGGGTTTCTATAGCCTGTTCCATATCAAACTCAGCCGATTTAAGAAACGGGTTAGGCATTCCCATTCCACCACCGTCTTTACTTCCAAAAATGGCACGGAACATGGTAAAGGCGTATAAGACGAAAAATGCTATAATTACATTTTCGGCGAGATTTTGTGGTTGGGTGGTATCTATATTGATATTAGCTTCACTGTCGATAAGTATCTCCCAGAGCTTATCAGATTGAACGATCGCGGCATCTCCATAATTTCCATCCTTTTCCGTGAAAATAGCGATATTCTTAGAGGGTTTAATCAACACCTGAGGAAGCTCTTTCTTTTCTAGACTCTTGATAAATTGACTATACGATTTCGGTTTATACTCTGACTGGGGTGACTTGTCTACCTTAATGTTGGGTGCGCGAAATAAACGTGGTACAGATAAACTCACAACAGGACGCATCTATGTTATACATAGAATTAAGTTTTAAGCAACTTAAATAAATCGATATATACTATAACATAATGACGAGTTCTTTGGGTGTAATCGGGTTGGGTTCTATCGGGAAAAATCTCGCGCTAAACGTTCAAGAGAAGCAGAAATTGCATGTGTATAACAAGACACACTCTAAGGTTATCGCATTGGAAGAACAATCTGAGAACGTGTTTGGACACGAGTCCATCGGCGAAATGGTAGATGCTATGAAATGGCCACGGGTTATCTTTACAGCTCTTCCTCACGGGGATGTAACGGATGATACTGTTAAAATTCTACTCAAACATTTGAGACCTAATGATACAATCATAGACTGTTCAAACGAATTTTACAGGGTCTCTAGAACCCGTGGATCTAAGTGCAAGGTTCGAATGGTAAATTATTTAGGGACCGGACTTTCCGGTGGTACTGTCGGTGCTCGTGAAGGTCCAGCTTTCATGATAGGTGGAACTAAGCATGCATACGAGATGACTAAACCCATTCTCACAAAGATATCTAATAGGCACACGTACATGGGAGAAGATTTCGGTGTTGGGCATTTTACAAAGATGGTTCATAACGGGGTGGAATATGGAATGTTACAAGCTGTAGCAGATTTATATTCCTATTGCGGACATGATGATACACGTATGAAAGCTAGTCTAGAACGGGCTATCGGTACAGATATGGATGGGTATATTGTCCGATCAGCTTTGAAAGTACTCGAGCAATACGAGATGGATAAAATTTCCGATGTCGCAGAAATGAATAATACCGGGTTATGGTGTTCTCGAGCCGGTTTAGAATATGAAATTCCTACACCTGTTATTAACTCGGCTGTTAATACTAGAATTACGAGTAGATACATAAAGTCTATTCAAACCAAGCAACACGCGACTTCTGCGTTTGCGCCTATTTGTGGAATGAATACCCTACGATTTACATTCGCTGCTTCTCTTTTAGAGGGGTTTGATCTCATGAAAACGCGTAATACTCATAAGCAGAACGTGGTTGACGCGTGGTCCAGTGGTACCATTATAGAATGTCCTCTTATCGCAGAGGATCTATACACTATTATGGACAAACACATTCTAGATGCGCGAATTTTTGTGTTACATTGTATGACTGCGGGTGTACCGTGTCCAGCTGTACAGGCGGCTGTTATTCAATACGACTTTATACACCAACAGAAAACTTCAATGTCATTTATTATGGCGCAACGCAACTTTTTTGGACAGCATACACTTATTGAAGTATAAAAGATAAACACATTTTTAAAGTATGATTAAGAAATTGATTGACATGTTGTTAAAAGTTGAAAAACCCATACTCGGACGGTGGTCACTTAAAAATTGCAGTGAAATGTCGGCATCCATAAACTCTGTCTATCAAAATAGAGATCACTGTGGAGATACGATATGCAAAACACCAAAACGAGCTTCGGAATATCCTTCCACTCCTAACAATATAAAAGATAAACGATAAATAAGAATATGCTAGAGATTTATACAGATGGAAGTTGTTTGGGTAACCCTGGGCCCGGGGGATGGGGGGTTATTTCACGAGATTTTAAACTAACCGGTGGATCTCGGGAAACTACGAATAATATTATGGAAATGACAGCAATTGTGAAGGGGTTGCAGAAGGTAATTGAGATTGGCATTAACGAAGTGCGTATTTTTACGGATAGCAATTATACGAAAAATGGAATCACTTCGTGGATAAAAAATTGGAAGCGTAACGGATGGCGCACGGCATCCGGGTCCGCTGTAAAAAATAAAGAACTGTGGAAAACTCTCGATACACTTGTTCAGTCTATAAAAATTGTAGAATGGCGCTGGGTAAAAGCTCATAATGGAAACGTGCAAAATGAACTTGTCGATAAATTGGCGCGTTCAACTGCATACGAATTTCAGAATAATCTAAACGTAACATAAGTACAGGCCATGTCTGATAAAACTTCACTCGATGAACAGGTAAACTGTTTATGGTGTGAAAAACAAGAAAAATTACTAATACGCTGGGCAGAAAAGGGTGCGGGTTATCGCTGGCTTCATAATCACTCTCGTCTATTTTATAAGAAGCAAAATGACTGGTTAGCATACCCTTCGATTGTAATTGCATCGATAACGGGTGTCGGTGGTTTTGCGGTATTAAATCCGAGTGGTAACTCTAATGCAAGTAGTGAGACTAGAACACGTATTATGGTCATCCAATATTTCTTTGCTTTTTTGAATGTGCTTGGGGGAATTATGACAAGTATCTCAAAGTTTAGTCAGAGTCTCCCACTTTCAGAAGGGCATTCCGCCATGTGTGTACAGTGGTCCAAATTCTATAGAAATATTGATATGGAACTGTCATTAGATGTAAAGCATAGGGCAAACGTGGTCGAATTCGTAATGAAGTGTAGGGAAGAGTATGATCGATTGTTGGATGAAGCCCCAGACATCCCCGCAGTTTCTATCCAAGCATTTCAGGTTCAGTTTCCCAATAAACCCAATAAACCCGATGTATGCAACGGACTCAGTATCGTTGTGAACGATGAAACAAATTCTGTTATCGCTTCAAAACGAGCTGTTAATAGATGGTTAGGGGCTTTTTCAAATATAAACAAAAGGAAAAGTAAAGATATGTCGTATCAGGACGACGAGCTTAACAGGGTAGATTCTGTATGATCTCATTGGTCTTGTCGTACATCTTCTCGTGGTACCTATTCGTAAACCCTTTCTTCAATCGCCCGTTTTCAATTACGTTCGATTTAAGAGAGTCCCACAACTCGAGTCGCTTCTCGAGAAACTCTTTGAACCTTTCGGGGTCATTAGTAGATTTATAATGAATCTTTTCACTATTCATAGCCTTTTCAGTTGCGCCCTTTTTCTGTTCGTTATAAATTTTCATGCGTTCGTTGTATGGTACCGACATGAATGTGATTTCTTGTTTCTTATTCATTTGTATTATTTAGTAGATGTTCTTTATGTATGATTAAACTGCATGGGTTCGATGGTGAGAGTTTCTCCCGATGTCGTGTCCATGAAAATCCATGCGAATACACCATGTATGACCCATGAAATGCCTAGCATGACCTTTAAAGCCTGTGCCTCTCGTGAAACCTGGATGGTATCATTCAAAACTAATTTGTGTTCGTCTTCGATCTCGTGCCATTCTTCACGAAGATCATGAAGTTGGTTAATGAGGTCTGTAATTTCTTGATCCATGGTTTAATACAGCGTCTATTCTTTATGCACGAACTCCTGTATGTGATCTACAAATAAACGTGTCGTACGTTTTCATTTTGCGATCTACGAACACAGGCATTCCGTCAACGTACATCGAAACGTAAACTTTTTTATACGGTATAGAAAACTCACAAATATCCGGTAAACGCCTTTTCATTTTTGAAATGGGTGCTAATCTGACTTCATTATTTTTTACAGTGTCCTTCTCTACGTCACCTTCAATACCTATACTACCAACGGGGGTAGGTATCATACATTTAAAAGCGCTCAAAAACCATCTCGACCACGTGACAGGGTGTATTGTAAATTTAACGCGCTTGTCTAGTAAATTTATAAATTTTATACGCAACGATTTATCTTTTTTAATATCGTCAAGTGTAAAATAGTCACTTGGTGCGTGGGACAATGTGGGATATTCGCGTCTATGTTGTATTGCCGACTTTATGATATATTCATTGACATCGGAATCGGAATCGGAATCCCAACTCGTTTCACCGGCTATGAGAGGTATAGAGGGGACGCGAGTTAAATTTTTACCCGAATTAAGCGTACCTATCAAAGTGAGTCCGAATAGACCCACACCTAGTATAACTGTTTGCATGTTATTATCATATCATATTAAAAAATCGCGAAGTGGTTTTGTGAATCTGGACTGAAAGTGTATTCTGGTTTTTTCGGCTTCGACTCTTCCTGACGCGCCCATTCTTTCCTTACATCTACAGGTGTTGTGTATATGTCCATCTTCTCTATGGGTATAGATGGATAATCATATTTGTCGGGTGGGTCACGTAAGGCGTGACCACCTAGTATAAATAATATCCAAAGTATGATCGATATCCAGATGTACACTGACATTTAATATATACACGAAAAGAAATCTTAAAATTTTCTTCGCTCATAGTAATGAAGGTAACACTCAGAAAGAGCCCAAATCCCGAAAAGAAATACAGAGCCACTTTTGAGGATGGTTCGCACGTAGATTTCGGGGGTGCGGGGTATTCAGATTACACTATTCATAAAGATCCATCGCGTATGAAGAGATATCTCGCACGGCATGGACGTATGGGTGAAACATGGACTAAATCTGGTTTAAAAACTGCTGGATTTTGGTCTAGATGGTTACTGTGGTCAAAACCTAGTATGCCTGGAGCTAAGCGACTGATGTCCTCGCGTTTCGGTTTGCGATTTGTCTAAGACCACGGCGGTTCAGGTTCTTCTTAAGTTGTGCTATAAGATTCGGGGGCATTGCGGGACCACGTGCTACCGCGC
>VMHT01135518.1_pt1 | contig 23760 bp, 32 predicted proteins | sample 4693611 | NCBI WGS metagenome assembly VMHT01 (sample SAMN12280063, study PRJNA550983) | marine metagenome | isolation source: seawater sampled from same location over 5 years 0.02-0.2 micron viral filtrate | place: USA: collected off the coast of southern California halfway between the port... ...
ACACAAAGTCTGCATGCCAGCACCTTTTCTGCATCACCTTACACGCGAGCGCGTGAAACAATCTTGCGCGTGCGCAGCAGAGACGCAATAAAATTCCTGGTCCGAGTCCAGGGGCGCAATAATGTTACCCCACCGCGCAATAATATTACAATTGCGAAAAACCCAAGGAAATCAAGGGCTTGTGTGTGTATGTACGACGGGTACGCATGGGCCACGCCCCCTGTACCAGTTACATGTATACGGCTACGACACGAGATTTGGGAATGAGAACTATATACCAGACCGCGCCAACTTGCCTACGGAGCCGCCCCAGTCAGAATTTTGACAAAAATAAAGGCTGGCAAGGATTTTAGCCCTATACCAGCCGTAAAAATAAAGTTTGTTTTATAATTTCTGGGGTTTTTGCTTTAAACTAACCCCTGTATTTTTGTTTTCTTGGAATAATTTTCTTCTTATTAGGTAAAATAGAGAATTTCTTTCTCCATAATTCTTTAGCTATTGGATTTATCGGTTTTATCCGTGCTATTTTCCTTATCATTTTCTTTTACCAAGGTACTACCCCACATAATTACAGGACTTTTGTACTTTTTTCTTTTGTACTTGTTCCTTGTAAAAGTATTTGGGCTATTCTTTATTATTTTTTTTATCTCGGCTACTTCCTTAAGTTGATTCTGAAAAAGAAAAAAAGGGAAAAAAGAAAAACAAGTAATTTATAGTTGATTTTGACCCCTCTGTCAACCCCTAAAACGCACCTGTGCAATAACATTTCACTATTACATGTATTTGAGCAATATTATTCTGTAATCTATTCCATTACCAGAAGATTTCTCCTAAGCGGGTACTGGTAACGTTAAGGATGTCAATATAAACCTTCACAAGTCAAGCTATTTGTGGTACAATATATATAGAATGGCTAAAAGAAAGAAATATGGCTCGTTATTGGAGCAGATATCTGCTGAATACGAGAAATACGGACACTATAGGGCACACGTACCTAGTCATCATGTGTATTACATACGTGCTGCTTTAAAAGAACGTACTGGTAAAGACTTCAGTGTTGAGGATGTTGAGAAAGCGTTGGTTGCTGAGGGGCATTTACAGTATGCAACGGGGAAACCCGGAACGTAAGACCTGATGCTGTACTTATTCCTGCGGGGTTCGCTACAGCCACTCTAAGGCATAATGGACGGAATTTTGACAACGTGGATTCCGTCCATCTTTTTTGAGGTTACTATGTTTAAGGCTATGGTACTAGCGTGTGCGCTACATCAGCCTAGCATGTGCGCCGTATTCGAAGATGAGTATGGCCCGTATGCAGAGAGAGCTGAATGTGTGGAGAGAGTAGAAGAGATTACCACTGTTATTGGTAATGCTTTTCCTTTTCCGCAGACATTCCGCTACAGATGCGAACAACAAGGTGAAGCTACATAATGGCACGTAAGCCTTCCAAGATGCCAGCACGCAATAAAAAGAATTTTCGCTCCACTAAGACTGGCGCGGGGATGACTGAGGCGGGTGTTAAGGCGTACAGGCGTGCTAATCCAGGTAGTAAGCTGAAGACAGCTGTTACTGGCAAGGTAAAGCCGGGCAGTAAGGCGGCTAAGCGTAGGAAGTCATTCTGTGCTCGTTCAGCGGGACAGATGAAGAAGTTTCCGAAGGCGGCAAAGAATCCTAACAGCCGTTTGCGTCAAGCCCGTAAGAGGTGGAAATGTTAAATCTGCTAGTTGGACCTATTGCAGAACTTGCCGGTACATGGTTATCTGGCAAGGTAGAAGAGAAGAAAGCCGTGTCGGCCACCAAGGTAGCGAAAGCGCAAGCAGAAGCTATCGTGATGCAGAAGAAGGCCACCGGTGAGATTGACTGGGACTTGGAGATGGCTAAGGGTAGCCAATCCTCGTGGAAAGACGAGTGGCTTACCATTTTGTTTTCAATCCCGCTTATCATGGCCTTTGTGCCTGGGATGGAAGAAGTAGTTGCAAATGGATTTCAACAACTGGAGCAAATGCCTGAATGGTACCAGTACAGCTTGGGCGTCATTGTTGCTGCAAGCTTTGGGGTCAGAAGTGCGACAAAGTTTTTCGGAAAGAAGTAATGGTCACTGTATTAGAGGATGTGATGGGTATCATGTGGTGCATGCACAATCGAACTACGGAAGAACAGGCGAGGGTAAATCGTGGCAGAAGTAACAATGGAACGTTTTCTAAAGTGGAAGATACTACCCCGCTTGATGATGATTATGATGTCAATATCCGCTTGGCGGGTAGTGGAATGGTTTATGACTTTACCAAGCCCAACAATGGAACAGTCGGCGCTAGTTAGCGTTGTGACAGGGGCTATGACGGGTGCTTTTGCGGTATGGCTGGGACATGAGAAACACTGATGTTAAACGAATGGGTTTTGGTTTTAGTGACGGCGGTGACGCCGTTTGAGTTTGAAGTTGAACCGTTGGTACACACACGAACAATGGCAGAGTGCTATTTTCAGTCCACGGTAACAGAATTTGATATAGTGCAGGAGTACAACAAGGAGCTTCTGTGCATTAGGGTGAATAAAGAAATTGATTGAATGGTGGGAAGTGTGGCTGGTGGCCATGATAACAACAAACACTGTAGTTAACTGCGCAAGATGGTACTTGGATAGGAAAAAGTTTAAATGAAATACAATAGCGAAGTTTTCGTAAATAAGTTGATTGCGCATGAAGGGCTGCGGCTTGCTGTATACAAAGACAGTTTAGGCATTGATACCATCGGTATCGGGCGTAACCTAGAGGGTCGCGGCATCAGTAAAGAAGAGTTGGATTGGATGGATATCCCTAGTATGGATGCTGTCTACGAACACGGCATTACAGAAGCGGATGCTATGTATTTGGCCAAGAACGATGTTGCGATTGTTGAAGATGAACTGTGTAGAGCGCATGAATGTGTTGCTGACCTAGACGCAGTTCGCCAGCTTGTCGTAATGGACATGGCGTTTAATATGGGGGTTCCACGCCTCTGTAAGTTTAAAAAGATGTGGGCGGCAATTCATGAAGGTGACTTTGCCACTGCATCTGTAGAGATGCTGGATAGCAGGTGGGCGAAACAAGTAAAGGGACGCGCCATCAAGCTTTCAGAAGCTATGAAATCAGGGGAACTGTAATGTCAGACAAAGAATCGAAGCGTAGTCCGAGAGTTCAAGAACATCTTGATTCTCGCATGGGAACAAAATTCAAGGTGGATGATGATACACCACGCCCCAAAAGCCTCAGTAATCTTGTTGATGAGCTATATCATAAACACTCTTTAACACAAAAGGGTGGCAGATTTGCTGACATGGTAGACCCAAAACCTTCCATGAAAGAAAAAATTACAATTCTTTTAAAAGGTCCGATGGGGAAATTAAAAGAAGATGTATCTCCTGAATTGCTTGCACGTCTTCGTCGAGAAGCTAGCGACACAAAAGTCAGTGATGCCCTTAAAAAGAATAAGGGCGGAACTAATGTTAAAATTAAAGAAATACCTTCGGGCCTTATGCAACAATACCGTGAAAACTTTTATGACAAAGGCCGCGATGATACGCAGTCTTTGACTGAGTATGTTAACAGCGGTCGCGCTGCACGAGATTTGAAAGCCGATGGAAAGAAAAAAGGCGGTATGAAAGCCGGTAAGAAACACATCATGGATATGCCAACTAATGTTCCCCGACTACGAGCAGGAGCCACACTAGGCGATTTGAACAAAGATGGCAAGATGTCCGGCTATGAAAAAGTTCGTCAAGCCGCTATTCAAAAGAATATGGATGCCCGAAAGAAGAAGTGACGTGCACCCAGTTGAACAGGATATTCGTATCTGGTCAAGCGATTTTTTGGAAATACCGAATGCAAAACTGAACGGTCTTCCTCCTTGTCCTTACGCTAGGAAAGCTTGGGCAGAGGATAAAGTTACATTTAGCATCAACACCGGCACAGACGGACTGCTAGAGGCAATTCGTAATTTTGATGGTCATGACTACGATATCGTAGTTTGGGCTGATGAAAATTTACCGGACATGGAATACCTTGATGGTATGTGCGACGGTATCAATGAGTTGATGTCTATAGCTGGAATTGATTTGCACCTTATGGTGTTTCATCCCGACTATGACGCAACAGAGGCTGGTCTTGATTTCCTTGTCGATGATGACGTGACAGATGACAGCCTGTCTTACTGCATGGTCTTTGTTCAGAAACTTTCTAAACTGGATGATGCAGCTCTGTACCTGGAAAAGTCTAATTACTACGAGCACTTTCCCAAGGATGTATATGAAGCCTTAGTATTAGATAGAAGGAGATTAAGAAATGGCTACTAGAGAAGAACAAATGGCTGCGCTTGAAGCACTCGCAAAAAAACTGGGAGTTAAACTCCCTGCAAAAAAGATGGGTGGTGGCATGGCTAAAATGGCTAAGAAGCGTATGCGTGGCGGAATGGCCAAGAAAATGCGTGGCGGCGGCACAAAAAAGATGATGGGCGGCGGCATGGCAAAAATGGCTAAGAAGCGTATGCGTGGCGGAATGGCTAAAAAGAAAAAGTAATGCCGTATGTTGATGATTCAACAGTTCACGGCCTCGGCGTATTTGCAGATAAGGATTACGTTCAAGGTGACATAATTGAACTGTGTCCTTATCTGGTCGCTGATTATAATGACGTGGGAGATGAGTGCATTCTGCACGACTACATGTTCCATACGCCATACGAAGATGACGAAGAATACTACATCCCACTTGGCTTTGCTATGGTCTATAACCACAGCGCAAGTCCAAATGCTGAGTGGAGTATTGAAGATGGAGATGACCGCTATATTCGGTTTTTTGCGCTCAAAGAAATAAAACAGGGCGAAGAAATATTTCACGATTACGGCGATAAATATTGGGACAGTAGAAATCATGGCCAAAAAGAAAACTAAAGCTAAGTCAAAAAAGCCGGTGCCCACCAAACCAGCTCTTTGGTCAAAGGCCAAATCTGAGGCTAAGCGCAAATTTAAAGTGTACCCATCAGCTTACGCAAATGCCTACGCATCAAAGCGCTATAAAGCAATGGGCGGCAGCTGGCGATAATGAAACATGTTTTTCTCCTGTTTGTATTTTTGGGTACAGGGGAAAATCAAAAGATGGTTAGCAACGATATGTATTTTGCCAACCTGAATGATTGTGTTTGGTTTGCACAAACACTACACAAACAAGGGGAGAAGATAACCTCCTATTGCTTACCCAAGCTTATAGATAAAGATGTAAAGGTGTACTGATGGACCCCATTAGCGCAATGGCGACAGCATCGGCGGCTTTCGGTGCAATTAAAAAAGGATTTGCCGTAGGCCGTGACATCGAACAGATGGCTGGGGATTTGTCGCGTTGGATGGGCGCCATGTCTGACCTAGAACAGGCAGAAAAAGAAGCAAAGAACCCACCTATATTTAAAAAGCTATTTGCTGGACAGACTGTAGAACAAGAAGCAATAGCTGCATTTGCTAACAAAGAAAAGGCAAAACAACAGCGCTACGAACTACAGCAGTGGATTTCCCTAACTATGGGCAAGTCTAAGTGGGACTCCCTCGTAGCAATGGAAGGACAAATTCGTAAGCAGCGTAAAGAAACACTTTACAAACAGCGCGAACGTAGACAGAAGTTTGTAGAGATTGTAGCGTGGATAGTCATGGTTGGCATCGGCATCACTGCTCTTTACTTTTTTATTACATTTCTTAAAGGACAAGTAGCACACGCAGCAGACCCAGATTACGTAACTTGCCGATTGAAGGGCTGCACGAATGTAGAAGACCAGCGTGTGTGTGTTTATCACGGAGTAAACAATACTGTAGATACTTTGTTTTTTCGTATGGACGAGTGGTTCCCCCGTGAGTTTCAGTGTAAGTATGACCCTAACGATACCAAACCACCAAGCATACAAGAAACATTTAAACAGATAAGAAAGTCGCAGAAAAAATAATGGCTTATCAGGGAGGATTGCGTAAATGGTTCAAAGAGGATTGGCGGGACGTATCCACAGGAAAAAAGTGTGGGCGTAAATCATCTTCGAAGTCAAAGAGAAAGTATCCAGCGTGTCGCCCGAAGGCGGTCGCAGATAGGATGTCCAAAGGACAGAAGGCTACAGCCACCCGTAAGAAACGGAAAGCCGGAAATACAGGAGGAAAACCTACCTCTATTCGATGGTCCGTTTCACCCTCTGGACGTAAACAAAAGGCCAAACGGAAAAAGTCAAAAGCATGACGCGTAAACGTAATTACAAAAAAGAATATGCTAGCTACCATAGCAAGCCGAAACAGATTAAACGTCGTGCTTCCCGTAACGCCGCCCGTGCCATCATGGCTAAAAGAGGCAAAGTGACTAAGGGGGACGGCAAAGACGTACACCATACTACTGGCAATCCTATGAACAATAAGAAGCTATCTGTTAAGTCTCGTAGTAGGAACCGGTCTTTTGCCCGTACTAAAACAGGAAGAAAGAGAAATCCTCGTGCCTAAACAACTTACAGAATTGCAATCTAATTTTCTAGACGCTTTATTTGGTGAGGCCAAAGGCAACTACACCAGAGCGTTGAAAGCGGCGGGGTACTCGACAAACACAAACCCCTATGCTATAATGCAAGCTCTTCGCACAGAAATTATTGAACGTGCGGAGATGGAGATGGCTGCTAACGCCCCAAAGGCTGTATTGTCTATGGTAGGCGTCATTGATGACCCCACAGCTGTTGGTAATAGAGAGCGCCTCGCTGCATCACAGCAAATTCTTGATAGGGTGGGGCTTTCCAAAGTGGAAAAGCTTAACGTTTCTTCGGATAAGCCAATAGGCGTATTTATCTTACCTGCAAAGAATGATGACGATAGCACAGAAACTGAATCCGACTGACAGATACGATAGGGCTAAGGGACCTACGGTGCCTTGGGGATACAAAAGGGCAGACCATGACCCTCAGCTTTTCGACCCCATAGAAGAGCAGTTAGAAGCCCTACAGCAGGGCATAGAGTACTTAAAGGCATCATCCTACCCTGAAGTTGCCAGATGGCTCACGGAGTACACAGGGCGCCCCATAACGCCTATGGGATTGTGGAAACGTATAAAGACTGACAAATCTGACAGACGGAAATATGTTGAACAAAAACGCCGTGCCGCCAAGGCCCAAGACCAAGGCAACATCAGCACCCAAAACTAAAGAAGAAAAAGAAAAGGCGAAGTTAGCCCGACAAAAACGTTCTGCGCGTATACAAATGAATATGGCGCAGAAGAAGTTAAAGAGGCTAGAAGCGCAAGAAAATCCAGAAGCGGAGATGGAGTTTGTTGGCTCCAGTTACACCTCACAAGAACAAGAACCTGAAAAAATTCTGTTTGAGCCTAATCCTGGTCCGCAAACAGAATTTCTGGCCTCATCAGAACGGGAAGTATTATACGGTGGCGCAGCAGGGGGTGGCAAGTCTTACGCTCTCATTATTGACCCGCTTCGCTACTGTAGCAACAAGAATTTTAATGCGCTAATTCTACGTCGTACAAATGATGAATTGCGCGAACTGATACACAAAAGTCAAGAACTATACCCTAACGCTTATCCGGGCGCTAAATGGATGGAGAAGAAAAGCCAGTGGACTTTTCCCTCCGGTGCCAGAATATGGATGACATACCTTGAGCAGGACAAAGATGTTCTCCGTTATCAGGGTCAGGCATTTACATATATAGGCATAGATGAATTAACACAGTATGCGACACCTTATGCTTGGGATTATTTACGTTCGCGCCTTAGAACAGCAGACCCGTCATTACCAGTCTTTATGCGGGCAACAACGAACCCAGGCGGCCCTGGACATGCATGGGTCAAGAAAATGTTCATTGACCCCGAAATCCCTGGCAAACCTTTTTGGGCAACGGACATCACCACCGGTGAAACCCTTGTATACCCTAGTCGTCACAGTAAAGCAGGGATACCGCTCTTTAAGCGTCGGTTTGTGCCAGCTAAGTTGCTTGATAACCCATATCTTTACGAAGCAGGTGATTATGAGGCAATGTTGCTCTCACTGCCAGAAGTACAGCGTAGGCAGTTACTAGAGGGTTCATGGGATATTGCGGAAGGCGCTGCCTTCTCAGAGTTTGACAGGAGATACCATGTTATTGAGCCTTATCAAATCCCAAATTCATGGCGCAAATTTAGGGCTTGTGACTACGGTTACTCCTCTGCTTCCGGTGTTCTTTGGTTTGCTGTAGACCCCGCAGACGAGACTCTGATTGTCTACAGAGAACTGTACGTAACAAAAGTTCCTGCGAAAGAACTGGCACATATGGTGCTTGATGAAGAAGAAGGCGAGGCGATTCATTACGGTGTACTTGACTCGTCCCTCTGGCATAAACGCGGAGATACTGGGCCGTCACTAGCAGAGCAAATGATTGTTGAAGGATGCAGGTGGCGTCCCTCCGACAGAAGCCGCGGTAGTCGTGTAGCAGGTAAGAACGAGTTGCATAGGCGCCTACAGATTGACGAGGATACTGGGCGTGCAGGAATAGAAATAATGAGCAACTGTACAAACTTGATTGCTCAGTTGCCCACTCTTCCGATGGATAAAACTAATCCAGAAGATGTAAATACTAAAGTAGAAGACCACCTATATGACGCCCTCAGATACGGTATCATGACACGCCCTCAGTCGCGTTCCATTTTTGATTTTCCTAACGGAATACCTACCCATAAGTGGCGACCCGCTGATACAACCTTTGGATATTAAATATGGCTGAAGAAGAACACATTGAAGCGTTTGTATTTGAACCTAAGTCCGGTTCAGAGCAACTAGCGGAGTATGTACGCACAAAATTTGAAAATGTTGAATCCAGCCGACAAGAAGAAGAAGAGCGGTGGTTGGACTCTTATCGCCAGTATCGGGGATTGTACAGCGTAGATACACAGTTCACGTCCACAGAAAAATCAAAAGTATTCATCAAGATTACAAAAACTAAAGTCTTGGCGGCATATGGACAGATTATTGATGTCCTGTTCGCCGGACAGCGATTTCCGCTGGGGGTAGATTCTACCCGCGTCCCTGAGGGAGTAGAAGATGCTGTCCATTTTGACCCTAAAGATAATACAAACGCTATGGAAGCGTTGCAAGACAAGTACGGTTTTGCAGGAGATGGTGCAGAACTTCCGCCGGGTGCTACGAATCAAACGCTAGAAGATTTAAATCTTGGAGTGCTTACAGACGAGCTAGGCGAAATACAAGATGACATTCGCCTTGGACCCGGTAAGACAGCATCTTCGCAAACTTATCATCCCGCAGAAGATGCTGCGACTCGCATGGAAAAGAAAATTCTTGACCAGCTTGAGGAGTCTAGCGCATCTAAGCATCTGCGACACACGGCATTTGAGATGGCTCTTTTCGGAACTGGTATTCTGAAAGGGCCGTTTGCATATGATAAAGAATATCCAAACTGGGACGAAGAGGGCAATTATGACCCAGTTCTCAAAACCGTCCCTAAGGTAGAGAATGTTTCCATATGGAACATGTATCCTGACTCGGACGCAAAGAACATGGATGAGTGCGAGTACGTTATCCAACGTCATCGTCTAAGTCATTCCGAACTTCGTAACCTTAAGAAACGTCCATACTTCCGGCATGATGCCATTGATAATGCCATTGGCATGGGCACAAACTATGTCCGTAAATGGTGGGAGACAGACCTAGAAGATTACCGTAATAGCTACGATGTTGAACGGTTTGAGATTCTAGAATTCTGGGGCAACATTGACAAGGACTCTGCGGAAGAGGCGGGACTTGAGGTTCCTAGAGAACTTGATGATTTGGACACTCTGCAAGTAAACTGCTGGGTATGCCATGACCAGCTTCTACGTCTAGTTATCAATCCATTCACACCGAAGCGTATTCCATACTTTGCCGCACCATACGAACTTAATCCATACTCGTTCTTCGGTGTTGGCCTTGCTGAAAACATGACGGATACCCAACAGCTTATGAACGGCTTTATGCGCATGGCTGTTGATAACGCCGTGCTGTCGGGTAATCTTATCTTTGAGATTGACGAAACTAATCTTGTTCCGGGACAGGACTTAGAACTGTATCCGGGCAAAGTGTTCCGTCGTCAAGGCGGCGCACCGGGGCAAGCCCTGTTTGGCACCAAGTATCCCAACGTATCATCAGAAAATATGATGATGTTTGATAAGGCACGACAGCTTGCTGATGATGCTACCGGCATCCCATCATACTCACATGGACAAACAGGGGTGCAGGGCACAGGCCGAACTGCGGCAGGTATTTCTATGCTAATGGGCGCTGCCCAAATCAGTGTTAAGGGCGTGGTAAAGAATATTGACGATTACCTACTACAGCCGTTGGGAGAAGCGTTCTATGCATTTAACATGCAGTTTAACTTCGACCCGTCTGTGCGTGGGGACTTGGAAGTCAAGGCGCGTGGCACTGAAAGCTTAATGAAGAACGAGGTGCGGAGTCAGCGACTTCTGCAACTGTTGCAGATTGCTGGCAATCCTAACGTTGCGTCGTTTGTTAAGTTTCCTGTTGTGCTACGCGAACTCGCACAAGCTATGGATTTGGATGCAGAGAAGCTAATCAATGACGAACGAGAAGCCTTCCGTCAAGCAGAAATAATTAGAGCGGCTGGCGGTGCTGGACCAGAAGAAGGTGCGCAGGGCGTTAATCCTATGGATATGTCCGGTGGCGGTGGTGGTAACATTGGCGTCGGCGGTGCGGCAGTTCCGGGTGAGCCGGGCTTTAGCGCAGCTGGTCAACAGCCTCCACAACCTGAGGGTGGCGGAGACGTAGGTGCTCAGTTAGCCAGCATCATGGGCGGACTTAAATGATACGAGAAATAGCTAAGAAACTAATGCCGTTGGTCGGTGTTAAACGCAATGTCGATGCGCTAAATGCGTACGTAGAATACCGTACACATGAGATGCACAAAGTATTGGAACAGGCCGAGGATACAAAAACCATGTTTATGGCGCAGGGAGCCATCCATGAGTTGCGTAGAATTAATACACTACGTGAAGAAGCACAGGCCAGAGGGGAATAACAATGGCACGAAAAATAATGATGGCACAAGAAGGTAAAGCACCGCTTCCAATGCAGGAAGCGACATCCGCACCACAAGGTGGCGGACCAAAGGCGGCTAACCCCGCAGCCATGATTCAAGGCTTAGCGGCACCATCTGGCCCCGCCCCTCGCCCCGGTGCTGTAGACCCACGGGATGAAGCAGTAAAAGAAGTGTCAGCTAAAATGCAAGCTAAGAAAACTCCCCCACCTGCGCCTCCTGCTCCTATGGCACCATCCCAAGGCGGAATCGCAGATGCGTTGATGCAACCCCCATCAGCTCCCGCACCAGCGTTGAACCCTATGATGCAACCTGCAGCCGCTGCTATGGCACCCCCTCCTATGCCACAAGTCCCCGCAATGGCAAAAGGTGGTATGCCCGAAGATGCCGAAGGTAAAGGACTAGCTGTTATGATTGGCCTCGGTGCCCCTTCTTATGAAGAAGCCGCTGAAGGTAATCCGCCCCCCGGCGCTACAAAAGAAGAAGTTGCCGACGACCAGCTTGTCCTGCTGAGTGAGGGCGAACTTGTCGTACCTGCCAATGTGGTTCGCTACCACGGCCTCGGTACATATGAAGGTATGCGGCGTGACGCGCTTATGGGCATACAAGAGATGGAAAACAGCGGTCAGATTGAATATGTAAGCGGTGGTAAAGAAAAAGCGGACCCTGTTGATGATAATGGCGGACTAATTAAGGCACAAGCTGGACAGTACATAACCAACGCTCCTTCTGACGTTTCCGTTAATTTAGACCCAATGGAGAGACCTGGGGCAGGTGTATTTGGACCGGGCAGAGGTGGCGTACCTGGATTCCCTCTTGGGGTTCCACTGCCCCCAAACTTTAAATTTGATGACCCTTTGATGGGGCCGGTTATTGGGGGACCGTATATGCCCCCAACTCCAGAAGCCGCCTCAGAAAAATTTGTTACCACACCGACAACAAGTGGGACGCCACGTTCCGGCGCTACAACAGATACAACTCCGTTGACTATTTCTGATAAGCCATACACCCCTACCACAGATTTGACGGGTGTGTATGCGCCTAATATTGATAAGTACAAAGAGTCAACCGATGACGGAGATGACGGGGATGATGGAGATGATGGAACTGCACCTCCGGTAGACCCGTGCCCTCCAGGATACAAGATGAATGCTGCTACAGGAGTCTGCGAACCTATCGCGCAAAGAAGAACTGGTCCACCGTCACCTGACGACGATGGCGACAGCACTAATGACCCCACCATCACGCAAACTACGTTTTTTGGTGGTTACAGTGATGGCAAGGGTAGCATCCGCGGAGCCACAAGGTACGGCTTAACAGGTAGAACGGCAGAACCAAGTGGATTTGGGGCTGTACCAAGTCTTTTTTCTGCTTTGACAGCATCAGATGAAGAAAGTCAAAAAATAATTGTAGACCAAAATGACCCTACCCGAAGAGCGATAATGTCGAAAGGTCAATACGACTTTATGCGAGATAACCTCGGTAAAGGGGGACAAACTGGCTATATTGACCTTTTAATGGATAAACAGGCGCAGATTAATGCTGCATATAAAGAAATGGACCCCCCAAAAGGCATTTTTGACATAGGTCAACCAAACCGACAACATCAGTATGAACACGATACGGCTAAAGCAATAATGAATGGTCTTGGTCAAAAGTACACCGGTCAGTCTCTTGCTGAAGCTCAGATAGTATCGGAAGCCGCCACACAGAATACTGGAATTGTAGACTATGATGACAGTGGCATTCCAAGCAACATATTTTCAGATGACGGTGCTGCTGGCACTAATATGGGTACATCTGCAGACATAACTGCACGGACTAATCAAATTTTTAATGAGTTGTCAACACAAGGACCGCCATCACGTGCCTCTGGACAAGCTTTTGACGATAGCATCACTAACGCTGTTAACGAAAGGGTAGCTAAAGGCGAAATGCAGACTTTAAATACAGTATTCTCTGGTATTGACTCTGTTAAAGAAAGAGCTTTTGGACGGCCTGGCGTGGACCGTCTAGCTCCTGTTCCTATAGCTGAACAAATGAAAGCGTTACAGCTGTTGTCAAAGGGAGAGGCAGGAGACTTTGAACGGGCAGATGGTTCTAGGGGTAGGATTTCTAAAATCAATAATATGCAACCGGGAACAAGGATAGCCATTGACAGAAAGATAAATGAACTTGAAGAATCTATGACCCCTGACACACGACGTAAAATTATGGATGAAGGTATAGATGAAGAAGCAGCGGCTTTCGAAAGCGGAGTCTTTGATGACCAAGCAAATAGAGCTGCAGAAAACGCTCGTCGCGCAGAACAAGAACGACAAAACCGACAAGATGTTAGAATGGGCCGAGCTAATATTGTTACTGATGATAGTGGTCGCCCTGTTACAGACAATAGTGGTCGCCCTGTTACGACTCTTCAAGGTGCAGTAGCACGTAACACCCCTGGTGGAGATGATGAAATTAATCGTCAAGCAGAGGCTATGCGCAAAGAGGCAGATATTAGAAGCGAAAGCCGCAACCAACAAGAAGAAGACCCCGGAGAAAGCGGCGGTGAACCAGAATCCAGTAAGATTGTCTGCACAGAAATGTATCGCCAGACACAGCTTGATGATTGGGCTAGGACAATGAAGATATGGGATACATATCAGAAAAAGTACTTGACACCTACACATGAAGTAGGGTATCATTGGCTCTTCAAACCATACGTTCGCGGTATGCAGAACAGCGGCATTTTAACTAATGTCGGTGCGTTCTTTGCACAGAAGCGAACACAGCACCTCAGACATATTCTAACAAAAGGCAGGGCTAAGGATAGCTTTGTCGGCAATGTCTGGTGCAAAATTATACATCCTATCGTCTATTTGATAGGAAAGATGGTTTACAAAAAATAACAATTGTAAACTATAGTCCGGCTACCCATCACCCCGAAAGGCTACTGGTGGCCCCAACAAGGAGACTAAAATGGCTGAAGCAGCTGTTAAGCAAGACATTAAAACCGCACCTATGAAATACAAGAACAATCGCCAAGAAACAGAACAAGCTGAATTGCAACGATTGGAAGCGGAACGAGCAGGAATTCTAGACGAACAAGAAGCTGAAGAAAAGGATAAAGCAGAAACTGATGGACTGGCTCCCGAAGAAAAAACATTTAAAAAGCGCTATGGCGACCTTCGCAGACATGCCCAGCAAAAAGAAGAAAATATGCGTGAGAAGATACGTCAGCTTGAGACGCAGCTTTCGACGGCAGCTAGGGAGGCTATCCAACTTCCTAAAACAGATGAGGAGCTATCTGAGTGGTCTAAGCAGTATCCAGATGTTGCAAAGATGGTGGAAACAATTGCCACTAAGAAAGCCCAAGAACTAGACAGTTCTATTGAACAGCGCCTCGCCGCAATTGCAGAACGCGAAGTAGAGGCAAATCGAAAGACTGCTGAAGCTGAACTTATGCAGTATCACCCTGATTTCGATGATATTCGCAATAGTCAGGATTTCCATGATTGGGTTGAGATACAGCCTAGTTGGGTTCAGAAAGCACTTTATGAAAATGAAAATGATGCTCGTGCTGCATCTCGTGCTATTGACCTTTATAAAGTTGACATGAATATCAACGAAAAAAAGGAAAAAGCCCCTACAAGTAACAAAGATGCTGCTAAATCCGTTACGTCCCGTGGGACTAGCGCCGTCGCTGAGACAAAAGAAAAACAGTCAAACCAGTGGCGCGAATCACAGGTAGCAAAAATGAAGGGTGCTGAGTTTAGCAAGCATGAGCAAGAAATTGCAGAAGCTGTACGAACTGGCAACTTCATATATGATATATCAAGAGGTGAATAAAATACCTCTTCACAATTAGTTTTAATTGTGGTACAATATATATAACTTTACGCGTGGCCCTTGATTTTTTCAAGCAACCCACATTGTGCTCTACACATTAATAGCACTTAGTTTTATTGTAACCTTGGTGTAGCAAGGTATACGATTTTCTCTCCTCTAAACCACCCAGGTGATGATTGGCCCCACGTAGTGGACACCCAAGCTGACTGGCCTTTATGGTGTTCAGGAAATCGGAGTTTAATAGCCTCATTTTAGGAGAATAAGATGGCTTTTCAAACTGCCGCTGGATACGGTAACCTACCGAATGGCAACTTTAGCCCGGTAATTTACTCGCAAAAAGTCCAGCAAGCTTTTCGTAAGTCTTCTGTCGCTGAGTCAATCACGAATTCTGACTATTTCGGTGAGATTGCAAACTATGGTGATACCGTTCGTATCATCAAAGAGCCTGAAATCACCGTTAAAGAATACGCTCGTGGTGCACAAATTACACCACAAGACTTGGATGATGAAGACTTTTCCCTTGTCGTAGACAAGGCCAACTACTTTGCATTTAAAGTAGATGACATTGAAGAAGCGCATTCACACGTTAACTTCGAATCTCTTGCATCTGACCGCGCCGGCTACCGTCTGCGTGACCAGCATGACCAAGAAATTCTGGGTTATATGTCTGGCTTCAAACAGTCCAGCCTTAGCTCTGCTGCTGGCACCGCAAACGATACCGTAAGCGGTTCAAAAGCAGTATCTACCGCTGGTAGTGATGAACTTCTGACTAGCATGAAGCTTCGCAAAGATAGCTTCGGCAACATCACCACAGGTTCTGCTGGTGACCACTCAATTCCACTGGCTGCGCGTCTTCCTGGTGCCACTGCCCTTCCAACTGCAACTGCCTCACCTCTGATGGTTATTGCACGTATGGGCCGTCTCCTTGACCAGCAGTTTGTAGATAACGATGGTCGTTGGCTGATTGTAGACCCTGTTTTCATTGAACTGCTTAAGGACGAAGACTCCCGTCTTCTGAATGGCGATTTCGGTGGCTCAGGTCTCCAAGGTGGTCTTGCTGTCGGTCAGCTGCATGGCTTTGATGTATATGTATCCAACAACCTGCCGTCTGTCGGCACGGGCGCTGGTACAACTGGTTCAGCTAACCAGAACTCCAACTATGGTGTTATCGTTGCTGGCCACACATCAGCTGTAGCTTCGGCTTCACAAATTACGAAAACTGAGGCATACCGTGACCCAGATTCGTTTGCGGACATCGTTCGCGGAATGCACTTGTACGGCCGTAAGATTCTTCGCCCAGAAGCAATCGTAACTGCCAAGTACAATGCAGCTTAAGGGGAGATTAGACAATGGCAACCTTTGATTTGACTGCTTCCGGCACCACAGGTGTTGGCGCTAACTCAATTGCAGTTCTTCCTTCCCATAAGCACACACATGTGATGCGCAATCTGGAAGCGTACGTTGATGTTGATGCACTGATTGCTGCAGGAAATTCTCTTGCAGACGGTGATATCTTTCAAGCACTTGAAATCCCTGCCGGAACTTTGGTTCTGAACGCAGGTGCAGAAGTGATGAAAGCGTTCAACGCAAGCGTGACTGCAGACATTGACTTCGCAGCTGGTGATGACATCGTTGACGGTGCAGACGTAACCTCTACAGGTTTCTGTGCGGCTGGCACAAATGGTCAGACCAACACTGTTGTAGGTAGTGCAGCCTCAACTTACACGCAATTCGTAGCTAGCACAGATACGATTGATGTGAAGTTGGCTGGTGCGGCACCTAGCACAGGGCGTATTCGTGTCTATGCAACAGTCATCGACTGTAACGAGCATGGTTCAGATAAACCTACTGATGTAGACCGCGACCAACTCGCCTAAACATTATAGGGGGCTACTTTAGGGTGGCCCCCTAATTTAAGGATTGAGATGGCTCTAACTTTTCTTACACTTACCAATGAAGTATTGGCTCGTATGAATGAGCCACAACTTACCTCGTCCACTTTCTCTAGTGCACGGGGTATTCAAGTACAGGCACAAAATGCTGTAAATGAAGCCATTCGGTATATTAACCAAAGAGAATTTAGTTACCCTTTCAATCATTCTACTAAGACAGAGACACTAGTTCCTGGCACTGTTCGGTATTCTATTCCTACAGATGCAAAACATGTAGATTATAACACAGTTCGTATTTCAAAAGATGATGCCCTTAGTTCTGCGGGGCGCAAACTACTGAGTTTGACATATAACGAGTACATTAGTAAGTATGTTGACCAAGAAGATGATGTTACATCCACGCTTTTAGATGGAGCTTTAACAGATTCCGCTACTACGATTACTGTAGATAGCACTACGGGTTTTGATTCTTCTGGCACTCTTCATATCGAAAACGAACAAATTACGTACACTGGAACGAGTAGCACGCAGTTTACTGGTTGTACACGGGGCGCAAACTCAACAACTGCCGCGGCACACTCTGATGATACTAGAATAGCACAGTTTTCTTTAGGTGGAATACCACAGTATATCGTAAGAACTTTAGATAACAATTATCTTCTTTACCCATTTCCTGATAAGGCTTACGGCCTTAAATATGATTACTTTACTTTTGGTTCTGACCTTTCCGCGCACAGTGACACCACATCAATCTATGACCGGTTTTCTCCAGTTATTGCGGATGGCGCTACGGCATATACATATCAGTATCGCGGAGAGATTGAGCAATACCAACTTAATTTTGCAAGATTTGAGCAGGGCATCAAAAATATGCAAACGCTGCTTGTCAACAAATATGAGTACGTACGTTCTACGGTAGTGCTAAAACCGGCAAGCATGGCAGGATATTTTAATACTGAAACAGCAACATAATGGCAGATACATCCCGCGTACAACCTATGGCGTTCATATGCGAGGGCGGGTTGATAGCAAACCGTTCTACCTTTATCATGCAACCTGGTCAAGCACTACAGCTTGAGAACTTTGAACCAGATATTGAAGGTGGCTATAAGCGCATACAAGGCTACCAAAAACACGTAAAACAAATTGTTCCTCACACCTCATCAGCCGATGAAGAACTTTTGATGGTGGTTAACTTCGCTAACAAAATTATAGCGGCTAGAGGAGAAAAAATATTTAGTGCTGCGACTGGTTCACTAGCCGCGGCAATCGCACAAGGAACCGCTATGACAGGTTCCGGCACTATAACTGTAGAATCGACATCTGGCTTCAGCTCCAGTGGAACTCTTCAGATTGATAGCGAACAGTTTACATACACTGGAATAACTTCAACTACGTTTACCGGTGTAACACGAGCGACTAACAGCACTTCTGCTGCCGCACATGCACCAACTAGCGATGCGTCCCTTACAGTAGTATCTGAGAGCTGGACAGAAAGAGACGCAGGTCGTACAAATGCTACGAAGTATAACTTCGAACGTTTTAATTTTGATGGTAACGAAAAACTAATTGTTGTAGATGGGGTCAATGACCCTACAGTATTTAGTACTTCGATGGCCGCTACCGATGTAACTGCATCCGCAGTAGAAGGGGCCAGCATCGTAGCGGCATACCGAGAACATATGTTCTACGCAGGTATGTCCACCACACCACAAGAACTCGTATTCAGTGTCCCTTTTGATGAAGACAATTTTACAGGTGGGCAAGGTGCTGGAAGCATAAAAGTTGATGATACTATTGTGGGTATCAAAGTATTCCGTGAAAATTTATTTATATTTTGTGAAAACAGAATCTTTAAATTAACGGGCAGTTCCAGTTCAGACTTTTCAATGGCGCCAGTTACCCGTGATATTGGATGCATAAATGGCCATACTATTCAGGAATTTGCTGGTGATATTATCTTTCTTGGCCCTGACGGATTGCGCACTGTCGCTGGTACGGAAAGAATTGGTGACGTGGAATTGGGAACTATAAGTTCCAATGTTCAATCAATATTTGATGAGAATATTATCAGTGCCGCCGCATTTGAATCTGTTGTCATCCCCAATAAAACGCAATACAGATTATTCTTTTCTAAGCAAGGCGGGGCAGAAAGCCGTACAGAAGGCATAACCTGCGTCCTAAAAAGCCAACAAGGTGGTAACAAAGGTTACGAGTTTTCGTCACTAAAAGGTATAAAACCTGCGTGTACGGATACTTTTATAAGAACTGGAGATGTTTTAGTTCTACATGGTGGTTTTGATGGCTACGTATATCGACAAGAACAAGGTTCTACTTTCGATGGTTCAGCCATAAACGGGCGTTACAGAAGTCCCGATTTGACTATGCAAGACCCTGGCATACGAAAGCATATGCAACGAGTCATTGTAAACTTTAAGCCTGAGTCCACAATTGATGCAGATTTATTCGTTAGATACGATTATGAAGCTGCAGACGCAGTTAGACCAGCCGCTTATCCGCTAGATTCTACAAATATCGCGGGTATTTACGGCACATCTAGTTACGGAACCCCTACATATGGTGGACCATCTCAGCCCTTGGTTAGGCAAGCAGTAGAAGGTTCTGGATTTGCTGTGGCATTGAGGGTTAATGACGGCGGCGCAACAGCCGCATATTCCCTAAAAGGCTTTCAGTTAGAGTATCAGTTAGGAGCAAGACGCTAAATGGGTGCTACATACACAAGACAGTCATCCTATACTGATGGTGACGTAATTCAGGCAGCAGATACTAACAACGAATTTGACCAGTTGTTAGCCGCTTTTGCTGCCGGAACAGGGCACACGCACGATGGTACATCTGCTGAAGGTGGCCCCGTCACAAAACTGTTAGGCACCTCCCTAACTCTCGGGGATGGCACAGCAGGAACAGATATCACTGTAACTTTTGATGGCGAATCAAATGACGGTATTATTAAGTGGATGGAAGACGAAGACTACTTTGAGTTTTCAGATGATATCCTCATTGCTTCCACAGAAAAAATACAATTCCGTGATACCGCCATATACATTAATTCAAGCGCAGACGGGCAGCTTGACCTTGTAGCCGATACAGAAATTCAAATTGCTGCAACTACCATCGACATGAATGGTAATGCAGATATATCTGGTAATTTGGGCATCGGTGGTAATCTTACCGTAACAGGTACGACCACGTTCAATGGCGGCACCATTACGATGGGTGACGCTGCTACAGACAATGTGGTATTCGGCGCGGATGTTGATTCTAGTATCATCCCTGACGACGACAATACGTACGATTTAGGTTCCTCCAGCCAAGAGTGGCGCGATATTTACATCGACGGCACGGCGTACTTAGATGCAATTAACTTTGACGGCACGGCAATTAGCGCCACTGCCGCAGAGTTAAACATCATGGATGGTGTGACAGCCAGCACTGCCGAACTTAATAAGCTAGACGGTGCCACAGTCACTACATCTGAAATAAACATTCTTGATGGTGATACAACTGCATCTTCCACTACTGTAGTGGACGCTGACCGCGTTGTTCTCAATGACGCCGGCACCATGAAGCAAGTCGCAGTTACTGACCTTGCTGCGTACTTTGATGATGAGATTACGGCTATGCCAAATCTTGTTACAACAGCCGCTACCACAGTTGGTGCGCTTAACTCTGGTTCTATTACTTCTGGGTTCGGTACTATTGACACCGGCTCATCTACAATTACCACAACGGGTCTTATAACCGGTGGTTCGTTGGACATTGACGATGTAGTCATCAACGGGTCAACAATTGGTCATACTGATGATACGGACCTCATTACAGTTGCTAGCGGCATTGCCACAATCGCAGGTGAGCTATCAGTAACCACGCTAGATATTGGCGGCACAAACGTCACTTCTACAGCTGCTGAACTGAATATCCTTGATGGAGTAACCTCTACAGCAGCGGAACTGAACATTCTTGATGGGGTAACATCAACTGCGGCAGAACTAAATATTCTTGATGGTGTAACATCAACTGCTGCAGAATTAAACATTCTTGATGGTGTTACTGCCACAGCGACGGAACTTAACTATAGCGACACAGGTTCTTCTGTAGGCACTGTGGTTGCAAGTAAGGTTGTGACTGTTGACGCAAATAAAGACGTAGCCAGCTTCCGTAACATCACACTTACCGGAGAATTGGACGCTGGCTCACTTGATATTTCAGGTGATGCAGATATCGACGGTACACTGGAAGCTGATGCTATTACAGTTAATGGTACAGCACTAAATACAGTTATCGCAGGAGTAACAGTAGCTAACGCTACTTTAGCCGCTACGACAACCGTTGCTGATAGCACAGCTAACACAAACTTTCCTGTAGTATTTCACGATGAATCAAATGGATTACTTGACGACACCGGTGCTTTGCGCTATAATCCAAGTACTGGTGAATTATTAGTACCTAAACTTACTGTAGCTGGAACTACTACAACTGTAGATACAGTTACGATGAATGCAGAGAATGCAATCATCTTTGAGGGTGCTACTGCTGACGCACACGAAACTACACTTACTATTGTAGACCCAACAGCAGACCGAACAATAAATCTTCCTAATCAGTCAGGTACAGTTCCTGTACTAGCAGTAGCAAGTAATACTGCTATTACAGCTACACCCGCAGAGCTAAATATTCTTGATGGTGTGACATCAACTGCTGCAGAGCTAAATATTCTTGATGGTGTAACATCAACTGCTGCAGAACTAAACATTCTTGATGGTGTAACATCTACTGCCGCAGAACTAAATATTCTTGATGGCGTAACTGCTACAGCAGCTGAGCTTAATTACAGTGATACCGGCGCATCCGTAGGCACTGTCGTTGCTAGCAAAGTAGTAACAGTAGATGCCAACAAGGACGTAGCTAGCTTTAGAAATATTACTCTGACAGGCGAACTTGATGCGGGTTCCTTGGACGTTTCTGGTGACGCTGATATTGACGGAACATTAGAAGCAGATGCTATAACAGTTAACGGTGCTACCCTTAATTCAGTAATTGCTGATGAGGCTACAGCCCTTGCTATTGCGCTAGGCTAAAGGAGAAATAAATGGCCAATACATTCAAGGTAGTATCGCATGACGTTATGCCAGCCTCAAGCGGTACGCCAGAAGACTTATACACCACCCCCGGCAGTACAACTACAATTATTTTGGGTATGGTGCTTTCAAACGTACATACTAGTCAAGTCACGGTGAGTGTAAAGCTGGTCAGTGATACATCAGGTGGTGGGCGTACGGCGACAAACACGACGACATTCCTATTGAAGGATGCACCTTTGCCTGTTGGTGCATCTCTTGAAATTCTTGCTGGCAACAAAGTAGTGCTTGAAACTACAGATAAGATTCAGATTGACTGTTCTGTAGCAGATAAAGCAAGCGTAACTATGAGCATCATGGAGATAACCTAATGCCGTATCTGGGTCAGCAAACAGCCGATAACTTCCAGAGTACGACTGCAGTACAACGGTTCAATGGTGATGGCAGCGATACCACATTCACCCTGACCACCGCAGTATCATCTGTCCAAGATGTCCTTGTGTCTGTTGACGGTGTTGTCCAAGACACTGCGGCATACACCATTCCTGATGGCACTACGCTGACATTCACTGCTGCCCCGTCGAGTGGCACCGGCAATATCTTTGTGAACTACCTTGCGCCACAGGGTGCAACAATCACACCTGCTGCTGAGAACAAGGGTAACTTCAAGGGTGGTGGCCTGTTCCGTACCAACGCACAGTCGTTGACTGCGAACACAACCATCCTTGCAACTGAGAACGCAAACGTGACTGGCCCCTTTACTGTAGGCAGTGGCGTAACCCTGACCGTTGAAAGCGGTGGAACATTGGTGACGCTATGAGTGTATTGAAGGCAGATACCATCCAGTCAACTGGCGGCGGTGCGGCTACGCTGACGAAGCAACACGCTGCGAAGGCTTGGTGCAAATTTGGTAGTGATGCACAGCCCGACGACAGTTTTAACATTGCATCTGGAACAGACGTAGGAACAGGACAATGGAGATTTGCAAAAACAAACGCAATGAGTAGCACCCAGCATGTTATTGGGGTTACGAGTGGTTTTCAAATTGACACATTTAACACAGGTTTCAACAGTGCTGCTATAGAAAGCACAACAAATCACACACAATCAAAATATCACGAGGCTGGCTCCGCTTTCCAAGATTTTAATTCATCTGGTACTGCTGGTTATGGTATGCACTCAATCCATGGAGACCTCGCATGAGTACCATTCTTGTAAACACGCTAACTGGTACTAGCACTGCTGGCTCTATTGTAGTCACGGGTGAGGGTAACAGCACGACCACAAACTTGCAGCAGGGGCTGGCGAAAGTATGGTGTCTACTAGATGGAACAGGCACCATCGGTGTAACTGACAGTTTTAATATCGCATCTGCCACAGATAATGGCACGGGCGACTACACTACCACAGCTACAAACGCTTTTGGCAATTCAACTTATGCTTGTTGCGCTACAGCAGGGCAAAACTCAGGTGACCAAGTTTCTGCTAGTAATGAAGGTGGTGCAAGGTCAACGACAGCTATTAGAACGCAATGTACTCGTAGCACATCGGACAGCTTTCTTGACTGTGATTTTGTTGAGACTATTCGCATGGGAGACCTCGCATAATGCCTAGTTTCGGTACACTCAAAGCAGATACCCTGACGCACTCGACTGCGGGTTCGCTGGCTACGAATTATGTTGTAAAAGGAACTGCAAAGGTTTGGGCAACAGTAAATGCTGGCGCAGAAAAAAACAGTTTTGGAGTTTCCAGTTTTGATGACAACGGAACTGGAAATCACGATATCAATTTTATCAACGCATTTGACAACGCCTTGTATAGCTGCTTGCTCACTGCAAGTGATAATCCCGGCACAGCCAACGATTAC
>VMHT01095224.1_pt1 | contig 23727 bp, 17 predicted proteins | sample 4693611 | NCBI WGS metagenome assembly VMHT01 (sample SAMN12280063, study PRJNA550983) | marine metagenome | isolation source: seawater sampled from same location over 5 years 0.02-0.2 micron viral filtrate | place: USA: collected off the coast of southern California halfway between the port... ...
GCGAACTATTTTCCTGCTCCATTTGACTTCGGCTCTTTTTCCAAAGGCGACCCCGTTCCGTGGGCTTTTGGCGTGCCCGAGCTTCCTCCATTGGCGCTGCATCTGCTCGCTCACGCCGTTCCTGGCGACGGTTCTCTGTTTGGTACCTTGACCGGGGGTGCGGTGGCTGCCAGTCAATACATCGAGTCAAAAACCGGCCAACCTGCCACCCGGTTGACAGCCCATTGCAAGGGGTTGGACCTGCCTGCGTGGGACCCACGAGGCAAGCGAGGAAACGCCATGGCCTACATGACGGCCAACGTAGGAGCGTCCCACATGCGTGCAGGCTACAAGGAACCCACAGGCCTTCCCAACCGCACAGCGGTGGATTTGATGGAGGAGTTGGTTGAGAGCCAACACAGCATCGTCATCCGCGATTCGATGATCCTTTGCGCCTTCGCCAAGGGGGCCACACCCGATGACGTGATGGTTCAAGCCTGGACAGCAACCACGGGCGAGGTGTGCACATGGGACGACCTGATGGAGCGAGCCAGGATGCAGTGGGACCAAGCCCGTCAGTGGAACGTGGACCATTGGGTCCGACAGGGCAAATCAGCAGCCGATGAAGACCTCCTCTCGTGGCGCCTGCGACGGGAGCCTATCCCCAGCGGTGTAGCCGCTGGTATGGTCTCATTTGTTGACGATGACGACGAAGCGGCCTGTATGGCCGCCTATTACCAACATCGCGGATGGACTTCCGAAGGCGTGCCTGCCAATTGAAAGAAATCTCCCGTCGAAACGAGCAAGAAGGCTTAACCTTGCGAAGTCGACGGAGGTCTATGAAATCACGGCGTGCGTTCCTTCTTGCGGCTTTGATGGTCTCGCTATCGCTTTCGGGATGCTTCGGTGAATCAGAGGTTAAAGCCGAAGAAATGGATCTTGGCGTGTGGACCTTTGAACGCCCTGAATTGACATGGTATCACTTTCCAAATGCCGTTGACGCATGGGGCAACACCACTGCTGAGTTTAGCGGTCGCAACATGCCCTACCTGGCCGAGGGCACCTACTACAGCATTGGCATGTCCACCTTCGAGCCTACGATGGGCATCACTGAAAGCGACACGCTGTTCATGTCTTCCTACGGCAACGGACCAGCTGGTTCCACCGCGGTCGTGGCTTGCGACCTCATTGGAATGACCGGAACGCTGGATTACTCCTGTGAGAATGTGTACGACCCGTTCTTGCCCATTGCCAATTCCAACGACCCTTACATCTACGTGGACCAGTGGACGAGCCGCATCATGAAGTTCGACATGCACGCTCTTCTGGGCATGACCGTGGAGTTTTCAGATGACGAAGGGGCATCTTGGACCGGACCGAGCGTAGCGACCCAAGTTTACTCGGTTCAGGACCACCAAACCATTGCGAGCAGCAACTTGGCCGCCCTCGCTTATCCCACCACCTGGATGTTTTGCATCAACGGCAATGCTCCCCATCCACTCTGCTCTTCGAGCCAAGATGGAGGCGCTTCGTGGGGCCCTGAGACCTCGGGTGCTCCTGTCACCTGCTCCTCAGGAGGCCTTTCCGCTCACCTTGTGGGCAGCGTAGACGGTAATTTTTACCGAGGAAACAAGGGATGCACGGGTGAAGGTTACTCCGTGTTCCGCACCACGAACGCGGGCATCACGTGGACCGAACATCCGTTGCCAACCGAAATCACCGGGACCGCCGATACATGGAACGCTGAAGAGGCGCAGGTCGAGGTTGACTCGGCTGGAAACGTTCACGCCATGTGGAACGGACTTGACAACAAACCCTACTGGTCGTACTCTCGGGACCAAGGCACGACTTGGTCCAACGCCACCATGATCGCTCCTCCCATCAACCTCTCCGGAACCGGTTTCCCTGTCGTGGTGGCTGGAGATGAGGGCACGGTGGCCTTTGGCTATGTGGGCGAGACGGGAGGCGAAGGGGAAACCTGGAACGCCTACCTGACCTACACGACGGATGCGTTCAACGAAACGCCTTTGTTGACGACGGTGCAACTCAACGCCATAGGTGACCCAATCGATGTCGAACCAGACTGTGGGTACAACCGATGTGGCGGGCTGGGTGACTTCCTTGACATTCGTGTTGATGCTTACGGACGAACCTGGTTCTCATTGTCGCACAACATCGCCGACATGGGCATTTTTGGTACCTTCAACATGGGTCCAAGCCTTCGTGGGGAAGCGATGAGCATGTTGGATGAAATGCCCGTTGGTGGTTCGGCTACCTTGTGATGGTTGCAGGACGCACCCTCAAGAAGCAGAACCTCCCCACCGGAGTTATGGAGCCAACCAACCGCAAGCGAGCGTTTCTGCTCGGGGCGCTCTTGCTGGCCTCCCCCTGGCTACTTGTTCAGGGCTGGATTTTAGTCGGTGCTCCTACCCCGGACCACCCCAGCATGCCAAATTGTCCCGAGGGCACCATGAATTGTGCTTCCCTGTCCTTGACCGAAACCGTGCGTATGGACGCTGGTTTGACAACCCTCATCGCCGCCAATGTCAGCGATGTTTGGGACGCTTGGGAGGATTGGTCAGACGAGAACGGTCTGCGAAGCGTTCATGAAAACGCGGACGAAAGTGGCGAACGTTTCTCTCACCGCGTGGCCATCACACCGTTTTGGCGCTTCCCAGACGACGTTGTGGTTCACTTCGTCCCCGATGGAGAGGACACCCGCCTTTCCATCTACTCCGCTTCGAGGTTAGGTCAAGGGGACCTTGGGGTCAATCCGGACCGGCTTGAGGGCCTGCATGCTGCCTTGGTCGCTGTTCAAGAGGCCAGTTGAGCCGTGGTTGCATCCCATCCATACGGGTACCCTTGCTCGTTGACAAAGACGATGTTCACCCCAACGCCTGACTTGTGGAAACCGATCAGCTGGATTTCATGAATCGCATGCCCACTCGGGGCGCGTCCCAAGATTGGAAGGGCATGGCGAGCGAAGAACGAACGTTTGCGTGGTTTCTTTTCAGCGGTGGATTTGAGGGTTCGCCGTGTCCCTTCCACGTCGTCAAACCACGGCAGCGGACCTTCAGGTGAGAACCGCAAACCGAGGATCATGTCGATGCCTGAGGTCTCTTGGGCGGCGTCAGCATCGGGTCCGCTGGGAATTGCCGGAGCGTTTGGGTGGGTGTGAAGCCAATGGGTAAAGCGACCAGCACGTGAGCCACGGTCGGCCGAGAACATGTCATCGGTCCAATCCTCAGGCAGGTGATGCACTGAATAGGAATCACCACGATTGACAATGTGGGCTTCCTTGATGACGTATCCCTGACCTTGGAACAGGCGCGAATGTGATTCTTCACCCTCGAAGTAGGCTTCAACCTCTTTCCGATGGGGTCGTTCGGCATCGATGTCAATGCCGACCAAGATTTCGTCCGGCAAGGATTGGAGGGCCCACCAAACGAGGGATTGAAACACCTCTCCTGGCATGTGAATTTGGGCGAGGTAACCGCTTCGCTGTTCATGTGAATCGCGGTTGTAGGAGGTCATGAGTTCCCCCAGCCACGCCTCCACCATGAGATTGCCAAGCATCTGTCCATCAAAAGACCCGCGTAGGACAATCTTTGAAGAAGAGTAAGCCTAAGCCCCCATCATGGCGAAGAAGAAAGGGGGCTTTGGGCGGTTTCTTGGGGCCATCACTGGAACGCCCTACGAACGCCTGCTCAAGCAAATCGACAAACTCGTCGACCAGCACGATGAGGACGAAGAAGAACTCGCCAACCAACTTGAAGCGATGGTCGACCAAGCTGGCGATGCCTACGAGGAAGAAACCATCGACGAGGAGGAGCATGACCTCGTCATTGAAGCCATTGAAGAAGCCGACCCCGAGGGACGAGTCTTTGGAAAATTGGCTTCAGAGGAAGACACGTTTTACGATGGCGATGTTCCAAACGCTCCCGAACTCAAGCGAGAGAAGCGCGCCAACCTCGATGACATCATGCGAGCCAAGGGCGATGAATTCACAGGAAGTTTCGGTCGAGATGAATTCGATGAGTTCCGAGAGCGCATGACGGACGAATTCTACCAAGAATCTGACAATGCCATTCGACAGGGCGACCACGAAGCCGAAATCCGAACCAGCAACCGTGTCTTCGGTGGTGCAGAGGATGACGTTGACGACGCCAAGCGCCGAATCGCCGAAGAGACCGGAATGGCCAACCCTGCCGTTGCACCTGAGCCCGAACCTGAAGAAGAGGAAGAGGAGTACGACGGGAACTATTCCATTGACGAAGACGGCGTTGAATGGTTCGAAGACGAGGACGGCTACTGGTGGTACCGAGAAGAAGGTCAAACCGAGTGGCAGCCCTACGATGAGGACTGAAATGCGTACGGGTTGTTTCGTACCTGACGACGAAACAACACAATTCGACTGACCCAGAACGCCAGGACCAGTCCACCCAGAATTGCGTTCCATTGCATGAGGAGACTGACTGACCACAACCCGATGTAAAAGATGCAACAGGCAAAAGCAAGGGCGACCAGTATCAAGGGAGCACTTCGCATTCGAGGGTCAAGGAAGCTGTAGATGTAGTATCCATCCTTCATTCGGGCGTAGGCGTAGGAAAACAAGACGTAGGCGATGCCGAAATATATCGGAAAGATTCCAAACTCCCAGTTGAGTTTTGCCTGGACCAAGAACAAATCAACGGCCAAGAGAATCACGGTGAAGTTGTGCATCACGAGTTCGTAGTTTCGGAAAAGACTTCCAAACGGGCGTTTCTGGGCAATCTCGTCGGGGATGATGACGTATCGAACAACGGTGGCGGTGATGAACGCTGAACCGTAAGCCATGGGCATCAACACCACGGTCAGCGATGACAGGACGGACGGGACCGCCACGCCGAACACTTCCAACCATGTCGCGGTTCCTGCGCAGAAAAAGGCACAACCGAACACCATCAGTGTCCAACTGCTGAACGTTCCGATTCGTTCAAATCCTGTGGTTTGAATCATGGTCTCTTCGCTCGTCTCATGAAGCGTTACAAACATGCGGCCGGGCTCGGGGCTTCGAACCATCCAGAACACGATGGTGTGAAAGGCCAGGTAAGCGCATCCGTATCGGAAAACGCCAATCAGCACCAGCGGAAGTTCAGAGGTTTGAAACGACGCACTTGATTCACCGACCAAGTCCTTGATTTCAAACACAAAAAAGAACATGATGGAGGCGAAAGACACGGCCAGTGCGCAGATGAGTGAAGCAAGGGTTCGGTCCTTCTCACCGCCAGTTGCTTCCGCCGTCATGGCCCATCTTCCTTGGTTTTCGGTTTGAAGGCTTTTGCCTGCGAAGTCAGGCGTGATGGTTCATCTCGGCCACAGGCTCAGCGTCGCAAGGTCAAATTTGACCACGCCCACATTTGCCCCCAAGCTCACCATGGCCTCGTTCTTCGACGGAGCGCTTGACATGGCCACGACGGTGGTTGGGCGAGGTACGTCTGAATTGAGCAAGGCTTCCAGCACCTCATGGCCACTCCGCGGGGGCATGAAATGATCGAGCAGCAACACGTCTGGGGCGAATTGCTCGATGTGTTTGAGAGCCTCCCGGGAGTCCCATCGCTGAGCGATGACCATCCCGTCGGTGTTCACTCCACCGGAGGTGAGCAATGCTTCGATGTCATAGTGGTCCTCGAAGGCCAGAACACGCATGGAAGCGCCTCACGAAGGGATGGGTTGTTGTTCCCACCAGGGCGGCGCAAGGAACCAACGGTCATCGTCTGCAGGTCGATCGATAAGTGGTAAACTGAGCGTGGACGACTCATCGATGTTCACGCTTAGGCCAATAGCAGCACAGGGGCTTGGCAAGTAGTCTTCTCCGGATTCGGTCAACACAACTTCAATCACAGCACCGGCGTTGAGGTCAACGTCCATTGGATTGAATTCCATGAGCATGAGGTAGTTCGAAAACGGTGCGGCAGGGTTGGCTTCGTGGCCCCCATCCCGGTAGCGAACGTCCATGGTGGCGTGGCCTACACGGAGGCCATCAGCGTACATTGTGGCGAAAACCTGTCCACCGTTACAAGCCAAAGTGTTCACCGAGAGGTGGAGGGTGGGCATGCCTGAGATGTGGATGGCGTCTTCAAGAGCGGGTAGCGTGAAACTCTGTTGGGCATTGGCACTGACCGTTCCACCAGCACCTTCGACGTTGTCGAGCGGGACTGGCCACCATTCCATGTCCTCGGGGGGCCATGTCTCCTCAACGTGCCACTTCCCGTTATGGGTCTGCATTTGCACCATGGGTTCGGGCATCTCGCCGATGTCTTTGAGGTAGTAGTTGAACCAGCCAAACAACTCAACGGCCCAATCCATCCGGCTCATGTTTGGATAGGCCTCAGCGCCATAGCCGCTGCCCATCTCGCTGTGACGGTCTGGCTGGTCGGGGTAGTTGTGGGCCCACTGGCCAGCGATGGCTCGGGCGTTGATCCCTGCATCGCGCATGAGTTGGTAGGTGGGGAAAGCGTGGTAAGGGTCAACGTTCCAATCCTGCATTCCCCATACGAGGTAAACGCTCCCTTGGTAGTTGGCTAAGACGTCTGGTAAATGACGACGCTCGTCCCAGTAGTCGTTCCACTCTGCGCCTCCAAATTCGGCTCCGGCCCAGGTGGTCAGAGGATTGAGGGGGCCGATCACATCGTCGCTGCACATGCGCATGTCGTCGGTGGTAGGGTCGGTCGTGGCGCCTTCGTACAAGGCATCGTAAAGCATAGCTCTTGACTCAGAGGAGCCGTTTCTATAGAACATTTCCTGGACGCCAATCGAACCCGAGATGGGCACGATGGTCTTGAGGTAAGGTGAGGGTTGCTGAGCCGCTTCCCAGTTGGTTGTGCCAGCGTAGGATTTCCCCATCAGCCCGACGTTGCCGTTCGACCATTCTTGCTCTCCAAGCCAATCAACGACACCTTGAATGCCGGTTTGCTCGCCACGTCCTTTCACGTCTTGACAGTGCGTGGATTGGCCGGTGCCAAAGGTGGAGGCTTGAGCCAAAGCGTATCCGTGGGGGACGAAGGTGTCGTAGACCCACTTGCCCACGCCTCCATCGGGGACGGTGTTCGGGGACGAGTCATCACCAGCAACCCCTTCACCGCCAAAGTCGTAATACGGGTGGATGGTCATGATGACGGGGATCTTTGTTCCTTCCGGGACATCGGGCAACCAAAGCGCCACGTGCATCAAGGCAGGCCCGGGGAAACCAGCATCCTGTTCACTGGCGGGGAGTTCAACCTCAACAAAGTGCTCCTCGTAAGGTAGCGCTTCGTACGTCCCGTTCACGGGGAGTTGAGCACGAAGTGTATCCATGGGTAGGTCCATCTTGTGGCGTTCACTCAACGGGGTGTTCCACCACTCCACTGAATAATCAGTCCCTTCTTCCACGAGTTTTGAGGTGGACGGTACGAGGACCATCGCCAACATGAGGAACGCCAGGCAAAAAGCGACCGTTATCCCTGCAGAGAGGTTCAGTTGGCGCTGCGTCTTGCCTTCGACGACCTTCAGCTCGACCTCCAACGGAGCAGACGACTCGGCCATGATTAACGGTGCCTGCCATCCATCAAGAGGATGACGCTTCGCCGAGTCTTGCTTTTCGAGCCTCGATAAACGAGCGGACGCACAACCCCGTGTAGGCCGAGCCGGTGAGTAGGAGCATCAACATGGAGCCGCTGGCGAGTCCAATCCCCTCGCTCATGACCATGAAAAACCGGGTACCCAAAATTGCTGTGATCAAACCAAAGACGACGGCGACGTGCATCCAGAGTTTTCGTTGCTCAGGCTTGCTTTGGGCAAGCCAACCGCTGACCATCAGCCCTAGGCCAGGGAAACACGGTATGAATCGGGTCAAGGAATCGCTGGTCGAAATCAAGCCAGCAACGATGCCCCACACGAGGAGAAAGACGCCGTAGCCGAGCGTGAGGTTGGACATGAAATCGGATTGTTTTTCCATGTACACTCCTGTGAAGTCCTCCTTTTTGGTGTTGATGTTTCAAACCCTGCGCCGCCGTAGTTTTCATGGGGGTGAGGTCCATCCCCGAGCATGGTTCGCCAGCGATTGTCGGGCATTGTTCTCGTGTTGCTCCTCATGGCGCCCATGGTCTCCTCGCTTCCCGTCGATGCCCAAAACGATGAACCGGTCTGGCGTAGCGTGGGCTTGGACCCAGTCGAGTGGACCGACCGTCCGGCATCTGAAGATTCGCCAATGATGGACTCCTACACCGGCAATGCTATCATCAAAATGAACGTCTCCTACCAATCCAGTTGGGCGTCTTCACGGGTTGAGGGCGATGTGGTCATTGAGTTGTTTGAGCAATGGGCCCCCGTCACCACCACCAACATGATCGCGCATGTTGAATCGGGAATGTATGACGGAGTTTTCTTTCACCGTGTCATCAACGATTTCGTGACCCAATCAGGCGACCCGACCTGCAAGACAATTGGTGTCTATCCCACCACAAGCCCCACGTGTGGAAGCGGGGGAACGGGCGAAACGATTCCCCTTGAGCACGACGAAAACCTCTCACATGTAGACGGCGCCATTGGCATGGCGAGAAGCACTGAACCTGACTCAGCCGATTCCCAGTGGTACATTGCTGAAACCGAAGCCCACGGTCTGGACCCCGAGAACCGAGATGACGAAGGATACGCCACGTTTGGCATTGTTCGGGACGGCATGACACACATCCGGGCCATTGCAGATGTTCCAACCAGCGATGAACCAACGGGCACAGCCCTTGACAACCCATTCGCCACAGGAGGTCGTCCGCTCATTGAAGTGAAGATTCTCTCCATGGAGATGATCGGTGTAGCCGACCCGGACGGAACCATACGAAATCCTGTCTCAAAGGCCACGAGCAGCACCTCTCTTGTAGAGGATGTTGCCATCATCATCGGCGTACCGCTTGCTCTCATCTTGGTGGGCGTGGGCATCACCATGGCGGTCTATGGTCAATACAACGCACGTGATGAGCATGGCTCCATGGGGGAAGCATCTGCTCTTGAAGCGGAAATGGTCATGGTCGCTGAACTGGTTAAACCCGACGATGTCAAGGCCGAAACCTGAGGTCCAGGACCACGTGGCGAACCCGTGGAGCAAACCACTTGACTCGTTCAACGTGCATCGGCTGTACGTTGAAGGAAAGGCTGTGCTGAGCGACAAGCTTCTGAAATCGTTCAACCGTAGCGTTCGTCCATCGTTCGATGTTTTCTTCTTCCACGTTCATATGGATGTGGAGCACGCCTCCTGTTGGTTTGAGGGCCAGCATGCATGCCTCCCAAACTGGTTCGCTTGAAGGCAGAAGACCAAGGTGGCATCGGTCAGCCGTCCCACGCAATGTTTCCAGTGCGAGGGCATTGTCGCCGGCATGAACTGTCATGCGCTCGACAAGTCCATTGGCTTCAGCGCCTGCTTTGAGTCCGGTCAATGATGCCGGGTTGATTTCACAAGCATGCACATGAGCGGCGCCGGCATTGACCAGCATGTGGAAGGTGTAGTAGCCAACGCCAGCATAGGCGTCCACAACGACCTCACCTTGCATGTCCATGGTTCCAATTCGTCGCCGTTCAGTGATGTTTCCCGATGAGAACATGACCTTTGAGGCATCAAAGGCGAACATGACGCCGTGGTCGGAAAAACGTACATGCGACGAGCCGAGCAGCATGTCAACTTGTGCGGAGCGAAACGTGTTGTTGGCGATGGGGGCTTGGAGGCCCACTGAGGTGACCTTTAACGCTCCAGCCATCCCCTTCCAAAGGTCTCCAACCATGGGATGTTGCCTCACCTTTTCCCAGGCTTTTGTTTGCCCAAGTTCATGAGGGAGCAGTACCAATTCGCCGAGTTTCTCCCACTTGGTCGGGAGGAGGTCGTTGACCTCGGCCTCAACTCCGTGCCCCTCTAGCCACGTTGTCACGGCATTGCGAAGTCGATCATGAGGGTCTACAGAAGGTCGATGCCTCGTCTCCCCAACCACGATGCTGGCATCAATGCCAAGGTGGTTGCGTACGGCGTTAAGCGCTGTTTCATCGTGTTCAAGTCCCATCAATGGAAAGCCGATTGTCCCAGTTGAGGTTCGGAGTGGTTCAAGGCTTGATTCCAACCAGTCTTTGCTTTTGAGGAACGAATGAGTTTGCTCCCCGTGAACGGATTCCACGACAAGAAACGGTGCTGATTCCGTTCTCTCCATGCTGGTCGTACGAGGGTAACTCCTTTCAAGTTCCCGACCTTAGCCCTCGTTATGACCTTCGGCAACGGGAAGCAAAATCAGTCGAAAAACGGTCTTCCTTTCGTGTTAGTCGCCATGTTTACGCTTCAGTTGCTGGTTCCTGTTGTCAGCGCAAGCGGCATGCAGTCCTGTTCCGAATTGATTGGTTCGGGAACATGCGACACGTACGATCACAGCGACGACATGACGCCTCAACGCCAAGATTGGGTCGAAGGAAGTTACGTGTTTGACCTCGTCTCGACTTCATCGATTGAACTTGAATTGACCTGGGCGGTCCGAGAGTTCGAGCGCGACACCCTCGGGCTTGGCTCAGGCACAGCGGCTGGGGACACCCTTGAGCAAACGGACGGCCTTGACGCCAACGATGGGGCGCCGGCAGACATGATTCGCCATACATTTGACCAAAACACGTCCGGCCCAGGTTCTCCTACCGTGGGTCAAAAACTCAAAACTGAGGTCCACGACGCCATCCAAGATGCGCTCGAATCGGGCTTTGGAACGGTCACCAGCATTTCCACGGAATACGTAACAAGTTTCACCAGCGGCGGTCAAACAACCACCTGTTCAACGGATTCCGCCTCGGACGCACAGGCTGAGGGCGCTTCGGAGAACAACGTCTTCGAACCCCCTCTGTGCTTCCAAGCCACGGCCTCGGTGGATTTGTTGGCCAGCAATTTCAACCTCGTGGGCTCCGAAAACCTTGACCTTGAACGAACCTACCGGGGTCTGCTCACGATGGGTGCAAACGTGAACACAAGCTTCGACTTGACCACCAAGCCCGGCCACAAAGCGGACTTTGTCATCAACCCCTCCAGCTACTCCACGATCCTCGGTGTTGACTCCAACGGAACTCTGGTGGAGCGAGCCGGCACTCCGAACTTCATGGCTGCAGAGTGGTCCATGAATCACCTTCAAGCAGGGGAATCTGCCACTGATTTGGTCCAAACCGTTGACCTTCGAATGGGTCACCGCAACTCATCGCAATCGCCGACCGTGTACATTGAAGACGGCTCAAAGGCCCTTGACCTGAATCTCGTGGTCGACCTCTCCGACGAGAATGCGGCCACGATTGACTTCGCAGCGGGCCTGTACTACCTCGATTCAGAAACGTTGAGCAGTTGGGGCATCAACATGTTTGATGTAGCGTCTTCAGCTTCCATCCCTGTCATCACATCTGACGGCATCCGTTTGGCTTATCACAATGACATCGTTGACCTTACGCAATTCACCGACCAGTTTCCGGTTGGGGACATTGTGGAGAGTTTGGGCAGCACCATGGCCGGCGTTGGCGATATCACGATGAGCGACATGCAGTGGGTTTCCGTGAGCGATGGTACGGGTATTTTTGATGAAGAAGGCGGGCTCAATTACAGCCATTCCAGCGGGTGTACCGAACCGATGGCAGCCGGACAAGTGCTCCATTATTGCCTCCAAGGGCCAAACGCCATGGACGAATCTCATCCGATTTACCTGCAGACCACCAGCCAACCCTTTTCCATGCGCTTCATTGATATTATCATGGAACAAAACGATGAAAATTCAACCCTTAATGGGTTCCTCGAAAACATCCAAAGCAGCGACTTGGAACGTCTCATGAACGCTGGCTTTTCCATTGAAGCAATGATTGGGAGTTCGTTCCTTAACGAAATCCCCCTCGACGGATTGCCGCCAGCCGAATTGACCGTTGAAATAATCCTCCCCGATTGGGTCACAACGGTGGATGGGACCTCGACCATCGTGCTCACCAAAACACTCGATGAATCAAGTTCACTGAACCTGTCGTTGACGGGGATTGACCCCTACGATTGGGAGCATGAAATCCTCAACGAAGACGGGCGTGTGCTCTGCTATGCCAACCAAAGCACATGTGTGCAATCCGACGTCGAATTTGACCTGTCCAAGGTGAACTTCAACGAGTGGAGCGCTTCCTTGAGTGTCACGATGGCCTTGGACGTAGAACTGAGCATTTACCGCCTTGGTTTTGTTGATGGAAAGCGGTGTTTTGATTCAACCGACATTGAAGCCTGCGGTCAAATGGAGGCGTTCCCCTCCGATTTGCTGCGCCTTATCATCGACCTTTCAAGCCGAATGGAAGACCCGCTTGGGTCCGACGTCGCCCTCCCGTGGTGTGAGGACGACAAGCTCAAATCGTATTTTGACGATTGCGACCCTCTCGCTCTCGAAGCCACTCGCCAGGGCATGAAAGACCTCGCCAAGCGCTTCGGTGATGTGGTGACCGACGGCATCCACGGGCTTGGAGCGATTGCGGAAGCGGAAGACAATCCCTTTGGCGTCATGGATCTTTCAGCGTTTGAAGTACGCACTTCAATTTCGGGAATTGAAGCTCCAGACGGGGTTGTCAGCGATGAAGAACCCATCAGACTCTCATTGACCATTCCGGAAGTCAGATTCACCATCGGTTCAGATGGGGGGTGGAATCAATTGTCCGAAAGCAATCCCGAAGACCTCCAGTTGAGTGTGGTGACCAGCAGCATTCAGTCCATCTTCCACCGCCCTGTACAGATGGCGGCCGATGTGGTGACCAAGGGGTTGCGAGGGTCGCTCTTGAGCGGTGATGGGTTGTCCTACCCACCTGCGAACGAAGAGACCATCACCCTTAGTACGGGAGTCGTGAACACCAACCTTCCAACCGAGTACGGTGATGTGGATTCGCCCATTGATGGCGCAGCCTACTCCGGTCCAATCACTTTCACGCTTCCCCGCGGCCTCAAAGTGGTGGATGTCTCGTCGTCTGCCGGCAATGTGATTCTCTCCGAAGATGACGGTCGTCAAACGGTCACGTACATCGTCCCTCCAGGTGAATTTGAGGATGATTTGACCTTCCGTATTCAGGTCGGTTGGATTTACTTCCTCATTCAGTTCTGGGTCTATCCCGCCATTGTCCTGCTGCTGTTGGTCATGTTTGTTCGTCGTCGACGTCGTAAGAAAAAGCGCAAAAAGAACGCCATAGCCAACCGGCAAGCTGCGGTGAGCAAAGCCCAAATTGGCGATCATGAATTTGCGGATCTGGCAGGCTTTTCGAGTCCGGCTTTGCGGCACGGTGAAACCATTGAAGACATGGCTCACATCGATGAGTTGTCCCGTTAACGAACGGCTTCGAAAATCCGCTCAGCCAACGCAGGGCCGATGCCGGGGACGGTGACCAATTCCGTGATGCTGGCATGTTCAATGCCCCTACGGCCTCCGAAATGGCGGAGCAAGGTTTGCAGTTTTTTAGCGCCAAGCCCCTCCACACTTTCCAGCGGGTCGGCGAGCCTTGAACGGCTTCGTCGCTTGCGATGGAAGGTGTTGACGAAGCGGTGGGCTTCGTCTCGAGCGTGAACCAGTACCCTGCCTGAACGGTCCAGCACGAGTGGCTCCAAACCGGTGCGGAAAATCGTTTCTTCACGTTTGGCGAGCGCAGCCAGTGGAAAGCGGTCCGCCCAATCGTGCTCTTCAAGAGCCCGTCGTATCGTGTTGAGGTGCGTTTCACCGCCGTCAATGAGCAGCAAGTCCGGCCACTCCTCCTGACGTTTTGCCCACCGTATGACCACCTCTTCCATCATGCGCAGGTCATCGAGGGCCTCTCCTTTCACGATGTATTTGCGGTATTCTTTCTTTGCTGGTCGACCGTTTCGCATAACAACGCTGGCACCGACCCGTTCATCACCTTGGAGTTGGGCCATGTCAAAGCACACGACGTGGTCGAGCTGCTTCATTCCAAGCGTCTTGGCGCCATCGTCTGCCGCTCGTTGTTCCAACGAACCGCTTGACTTGTTCACCAGCCGTTTCAATTGGATTTCAGCGTTCTGACGAGCGAGGGTTGCAAGATTTTCCAAATCGCCACGCTGCGGCGTTCGGAGTTCCACCGATGAGCCTCGACGCTCGTCAAGCCAGGATTGAAGGCCGTCAAAAATCGGAATTGGCGAGAGCAGTAGGCGAGGGGGTTTTCGGTGAGCGTAGTGTTCGGAGATGAACATTGACACGGTTTCACCAATGTCTCCTCGATGGATGACAGGCCATGCTTCTTGGCCCTGGACGATGCCCTCGTCAGCATGAAGAACAACCACGGCGGCGAGGTCTCCATCGGAGGCAAAACCCAGTGCATCGCATTCTCTGTATACTTTTGATGAGATGACCTGCTGGCTTGTGACGGTTCTCACAGCCTTGATCATGTCGCGGGTATAGGCGGCCTCTTCGTAGTGCTGGCTCGCTGCGAATCCATCCATTTCCTCGATCAACTCCTCAATCAGAACGCTCGCATTACCATTCAGTACTTTCCGAACGTTGCGAACCACTTGATGGTACCCTTCAGGGTCAACGCACGGGCCACGGCAAAGGCCGATGTGTTGAGACATGCATCCATCTTGACCTCGACAATCCTTGTCGCGAATTCCAAAATATCGCCTCAAGAGTTGCATCACCTGCTTGGCAGCATTGGCGTTGGGAAATGGGCCCCAGCGTTCTGCCTTTTTTGGAGGGTTGCGGGAGTACATAATGCGGGGGTGTTCTTCGTTGGTGAGGGCCAAGTAGGGAAATGACTTCCCATCTTTGAGCATGGAGTTGAACCTCGGCATGTGCTCGCGAATCAGTTGGCGCTCGAGGATGAGGGCGGCTTGGGGGGTCTGTGTGACGATGCATTCAATGTCGTCAGCCCGGGCGACCAGTTCGGGAATCATGTGGCGGTCGGGATTGCTCGCAAAATAGGAGCGAATCCGTTCGTTGAGGCGCGTGGCCTTGCCGACGTAGAGGACACGCCCTTGGTCATTTTTGAAGAGGTAAACGCCCGGTTCGTTTGGAAGGTCGGCCGAAGCCAAATCCACGGGCATGGCTTCTGCACGCTCGCCCTGACTCAAAAGGGCAACCCTGCCTTCTCGCAAACACAGCGGTGGGTATGATTGATGAAGGAGGTTCTCAAGGTACAGGTGTTGCTATGCTGAGCCGAGGGCAAGAAAGGCTGTTGCGTTACCTAGGTACGTTCCCCGATGCGCTTTCCAAAGCCTGGGATGTTCCACGCGATTTGTCGCTTCCCGGCCTTTCCGATGCGATGGGCGTGGTTCGGTCTGGCCTCAATCAGCCACTGAACAACCTCTTGGAAGTTGAATTCATCTCTGTCCGAGTGGCTCACGTGTTGGGTGGCGGTTCAAGACGTAGGCAGGTCTACCACATCACAGAGACGGGTCGAGCATGGTTGCTCGAGCATCCATTGGTGAAAGAATCCACGCCGACCTCTGGCCCTCGGAACGCCTTGAAACTCTCCTCCATCGTCGGAAGGGACGAGGAACTCCAAACCCTCGACGCCCTTATTCTCAAGCACAAAAAAGCTCTCATTGGCGGCCTTTCAGGTGTTGGTAAAACCACGTTACTCCGTGCTTGGGCCGATGGACAAACCGTGCCGGTTCGCTGGGCTACGATCAATGAATTGAGTGATCCGGTGTCCATCATGGCCGATTGGATGCCCGATGAAAAGACACGACCAAAGGATTTGGAAGCCATGATTGAGCATGCAGCGGACCAAGGCCCGTCGGTGGTGGTGGTTGATGACCTGCATCGCTTGTCGCAACGCCATCAGGACGGCGTCTCGTTGCTCTTAGAAGGGCTTCTTGAACGCCAGCAGGTGGTTGTGCTTGTTGGACGACTTCCCCTTCCCGACCGATTTGACTGGCCGCTCCTTCACCTTGGTAACCTCGCTCCAGACGACGCCAAGCACTTGTTGGGCGAACACCTTGAGGATGACTTGCGGCAGCGCGTGGCCAAAGCCCTTGACGGCCACCCCATGGCCATCAACCTCTACCGAGAGGGGGAGCCATTGCCAGAGGCGAGTGAAGACATCCAAGCCTTTGTCGAACAAACCATGCTGAACGGGTTGACCAACGAAGGGCTTGACAGTTTGGATGCCATGGTTCTGTTCCCTCAAGCCCTTCCTTCCGAGGTGGCCCCTGGGATTGAATTCATTGAGGAGCTTGATGAACGAGCCTTGCTACGATGGTCACCCGACGGTCTTGATGTCGAAGTGCAACACTTGATTCGCAATGTCCGAAGAACCATGCTTGACCAAGAACGGCTCACACTCCTCCATCAACGTGCATCGGACCATTGGGAACAGCACCTCGACAACCCCGCTTACGCCGTTCTGCACCTCTATCACCAATTGGCCTTGGAATGCGAAGACCTCGAGGCGAAGATGAATGAACAATTTGACCGACTGGTGGCTGGTCAAAGCGGGGCCTTGGCCGTTATTTTTGACCGGGCGACCCAGCAACGTCCGGAGGACGAGGGACTTCACTACTGGGCGGGGCGGATTGCCCTGCATCGGCAAGAACACGAGCGCGTACGCGAGCATCTTGAAAGCGTCCAAACCGACGTACTTCGCAATGAGTTGGCATACGGGCTGGCCGTTTTGGAGGGCCAAGCCGAGGAAGCTGAACGCCTGTTGAACGAACAACTGAACGAGACTTCAAACCTTGATGCCGCACGATGGCTGCTGAAAGCGGCGGTTCAGCGGGTCGATGACCGGTTGTTCGATGAGATGGACGGCACCAATCTTGACGATGTACAATCTCTTCTGAGCCGCATCACACTTCCCGATGAGATTGGGGCGCGTTCATCCATCACGGTCAGCATGAGCCTCATTCAGCACACCATGGCTCTACTTAGCGGCGATCACGAGCGAGCTCAATCCCTCGTTGAGGGGCTTGAATCGTTGAGTCATTCACACGACCCCATCGTCTTGCACGCTCGATTAAAAGCGGAATTATCGCTTCCAACTGGCACGGAAGCGGCTCACCACCGAATGTACGACCAAGCCGTGGCCGCCCAGCCAACGTTGTTTCACAAAGCGGCCGTCGGACTGACGTTTGTTGAACACCTCGTTCGGTCAGGCTCGAAATCGGCGCTCACGGTGTTTGAAACCCTCCCGCTTCCTGATGCTTGGCCGGAAATGGGCACGACACATCATCGCTATGCTGCCCGTTGGTGGTACCTCAAAGGACACATAGACAGCGCAAAGTCAGCCATCGCTCTTCGAGAGGCTGCGCGTTGTTTTCGCCAGGCCGGATGCGTGAACGCTGCACGCTCAGCAGCCCGACGTTTACATCGTGTGCTCTAAGCTTAGAGTTCAGCACCAATGAGGGTCTTGGTGTCCTTCACGCCAGGAAGTTGCCGGAGTTCTTCGACGATGCAGCGCGTGAGCGCGTATTCCTCATCGGCTTGAACACGGGCGATGAGGTCGTATTCCCCGAACAGCATCCAATGGTCGGTGACCAAGTCCACTTTTGCCAGAGCCTCACGGACTGTGGCTTCTTTCCCCGGATGGGTGGTCATCAAAACAAAACCAATAGCCATGTCCTCAAGCCTCCACCGCAATCAGCGTTTGTGTTTCTTTGACGCCCTTGATTCTTCGAAAAGATTCCATAAGCAGGTGAGAGAGTTCTTTTGAGGTCGGTGATGAAATTCGAACGAGCAGGTCAAATTCGCCGTACAACGCGTGAACTTCAGCAACACCTTCGTGTCCGGAAAGGGAGAGGTAAACCTCCCGCTCATGGGTCGGTTCGGTTTTGAACAGCACAAACGCTTCGGGCATGAGGTGAAGCATTTCAAGTCGGGATTTATTGATTCCTGCTGAGACTTGTTGTGGACATAGGGGGGTACCTTTGAAGAAGGACAGCGGTGTGCTTCTCTCCATGAAGCACGTTTCGCCTACCAAGACTGCGCTCCTGCTCGTGCTTCTCTTCCTTCTACCATTGACGATGCACATGGTGCCTGCTGGCCAAGACCCAGCGTTGAGCACCGATGCAGAAGAACCTCAATTCATCCAAGCCCGAGCCCAAACCACATGGTCCGGGACCCAAACTTTGTCGGGCTCGTACACGATTGGTGTGGCGGATGAAGTCATCATTCAGCCATGTACAGTGGTTCGCTTGGGCGCCAATGAGCGCATCATTGTTGACGGGAGACTCACCGTTTTGGGCACCCAGTCATGCCCGGTAATTTTGGAAGCCTCTGAATTGGGCGATCATGACGGCATTCAATTCAACAGCTCGTCTTCCGGACGAGGTTCGCTCATTCAGAACCTCACCATTGAGGATGCCACCTACGGCGTGACCATTTACGGCTCCAATCCAGTCATGGAGAACCTGACCGTGGTCAATCCTGACCGTGTAGCGGTTGACTTGTTTCAATCCTCAGCACCGCGTATCACCGATCTCTTTGTTGACCAGGCCGGGCGAGATCTCGGATTTCAAGGCGATTGGCGCTACGGTCTTGGGCTTTCCATTGGAGCGGGCTCAACACCCATTGTCAACCGAGCCGTTTTCTCAGATATTTTGACCCGTGCGGTGAACATTTGGGGCGGTTCAGGCGGACTGATTCAAGGCATCACCATCGACAATTGTACGGGTTCCTCATGGGCCATGGTGGCCGGTATTTGGGTGGAAGACAGTCAGCCTTTGCTCACCAACATCTCCATCACCAAATCAGACAGTGGCATGGTCATTCGACACATTGATGATGGGGGCTACACACATGCTGTCGTCCGCCATGCTCACATCAGTGATTCGATGTACAGGGGTGTCTATGTCGATAAAAACAACCACACCAATTACACCAATTATGAGACAGCCGACTTCACCAACTTGACCATCACGGGCACGGGCGGTCCGGGCGCGAAATCCCCGAACATTGCTTATGCTGCGCTAGAAGTCAATGCGACCGGAGCATGGTTTGACGATACAGTGATTGAAGACTCGACATCGGTCGGTGTGCGATTGTACTTTGTTGATTCAACCACGACGTTCCGCAACTTGACGGTCCGCAACTCAGGAGCCCTCGGCCAAGGCCCGCACGAAGCCGGGATCGCCGTACGCTCCTCGTTTTTTGCTCCAACTTTCGAGGGCCTCGAGGTTTCGGGTTCCGTTGGGCCTGGCGTACATTCTACCTCCGGTGGAGCAATGCAGGGCAGCGATTGGGTGTTGCATAACAACACCAAACAAGGCCTCATCGTGGACCGGGCCACGGTCTCCATCGAAGGGATGCACCTTGCTGACAACGGCTATTCCGGAGCGCATGTATTGGATGCGCGCCGCGTTGACTTTCTGAACTTGACCGCTCTCAACAACGGGGGTTCGGCCACCGCCACGGTTGAGGAACAGGCCGGTCTGTATTATTTTGAATCCAACGATGTAGAATCTTCTTCAGGTGATGTTCGCTGCGCGACTTGTACCATTTCTGGCTCGCAAGGACACGGTCTGCTGGTAGTGAACTCGGTTGACCTTCGATTGGAAGACCTTCACCTTTTCAGCAACAATCCGTCGTTGCCTGCCCTCGAAGTGGACAACGGCGACACCATGCCCGAAGGGGCGAGTGGACGGGTCCACATCAGCCAGGCTCATGTTGAAGCGGAGAGCCCAACTCAGCCGGCCGTGAAACTTTACCGGGCCGCTGTCGAGGTGGACGGTTTGTCCATGTCAGGCAACCACACCGGTTTGGATTGGCGTGGCGATAACAACGGCCAATTTGGTTCATATCTGAACAATTCAGTCTTCTCGGGTACGCAGTGCGTGTTGTTGGATGGCCACCCTTCCCTCATTGGACACGGCAATCGGATTTCAACGGCGTGCACGGGCGACGTAGTCCTTACCGATAGCCAAGTGAATTGGTCTGGATTGGTCGATGATCGGAGCGCCACGGGCACCCCAACTGTGCTAAGCCTTGATTCGACTTCTCGCCTTCATCTCCATCAACCAGTCAACGTCTCCTATGCCTCTGCTTTGCTTGCAACAGGGGCTGAGCTCGATGTAGCTTGGGACCTCACCGTCTGGGTCATCAACAACAAATCCAACGGCATTCCCGCTGCTTCTGTCAACGTCTCTTTTGCGCTCTATGAGCCTTTTATCGTGTTGCCAACCAACGATGATGGGTATCTTTTCCTTCCCGATTTTATTGGCCAACGCTGGACGTCATCAGGTGCCAGCAATGCCAACACCGCTGACGTGGATTGCGGTTATTTTGGTGTCTCCAATTCAACCACCGTCACCTTCAACCAAGACACCGTGGTATACTGCCACCTCCCACTTCAAAATCAAGCACCGTTTATCCGATGGTCCACTCCAGAAGACGGCAGTGTCTTTTCCTCACAGGGTGAGGTATTCTTCAACGCCAGCGATTCATGGGACCTTGATGATGACGCCTTGACGTTCAAGTGGATAAGTTCCCTTGACGACGACATCGTTGCTGGATGCCTCGGTGTGTTCCAGAGCGGTGATCCAGCGAATGGCGCTCCGTTCTTGGCCAACGGCGACCCCTCCGCACAAGTACCACCCTACTGCCAACTTTCAGACGGTATTCACGAAATAACCCTCCAAGTGTGCGACATTCAACACTGTCAATCAGAAGTTCGCACGATAGAGCTCGTCAATCTTCCACCTACGCTGGTGGTCGACTTCGAGCCAGGCTTGTCCTCTTGGAGTGAACTCATTATGCCTCAAACCGGGACGGTGGTGATCAACACCAATGGCACCTCCGACCCTGAAGGTAACGGTGTGGCTTGTGCCATCGAGTTTGTCGGTTATACTCGTACAAACCCCGAATGGGACGGGACGTACACTTGCCCGGAAACCCTCACCTACACGTTCGACCATGTTGATGACAACCCTCCAGCGGTGTTCCAACTCAAAGTGGTAGCTTGGGACGAGATCGGAAATCTGGTTTCTTACACGGTTGATGTCATGCTGTACAATGAGATTGCTGAACCTGTTTTCACCGTCCTTAGAAGCGGCAACACCAGTGCCTCAATGGTCACCCTTGATGGCACTGCTACAGCTGATCCGGAAGGGGACGCTTTGACGACCATGTTCACTTCTTCCCTTGATGGCGTGTTGTCCACACAAAATGCAACATGGGAAGGATACCTCTCCCGAGGTGTTCACACCCTCACCATGGAGGTGTCCGATGACCGTGCAGAACACGCCAACCAAAGCCGGGCCACTTCGATGCTGTTGGTGGTTGAAAATGCCGTGCCATTAGCGGTCATCGCCTCACCACCGGCCCAAACCTTCGACAGTTCGGAACTCATCTCTTTCTCAGCCAATGGTTCTGGGGACGCCGACGCTGCCTGCTCCACCTTCCCAACCGATGGGTCATGGACGTGTGCGCCCTTCGAACCCGCTTCAGGCTCTGAATTCTTGGTCGTCACATGGACCAGTAACCTCGACGGGCGGCTCACGCCAGAGGGTGAGGATTGGCTCTTGTTTGAAGAGCGATTGAGCGCAGGTGACCACATCATCACGCTGAGTGTTGACGACGGCATTCATGAACCGATCACGACGACCCGTGAGTTGACCATCACGCCTTCAGCACCCGTGCTGGGCTTGGTCAGTCCAGTTTCGGGATCGACGCACCTGTCATCGACCGTCTTCATGCTGGACGTTTCCCAAAGCGTTGACTTCGATGATGATAACTTCACCATCACCCTTCGGTCATCTGAGGAATCCGACCCGTTGTTGGTCGATGTAGACCCGAATCAACAACACGCCTTCTCATTGCGAGCAGGCGAGCACAGCATGACGGTGACCTTGACCGATACGACGGGAGCTTCACGGGACGAAGGTTTCTCGCTGAAGGTTATTGAGTCCGCCCCCGTGCTCGTTTTGATTTCCCCAGAGAATCGTGCTTCCATCGTTCCAGGCGGTACCTTGGTTCTAGAGGAAGCATCCTACGATGCAGACAATGACTTGACGGTGAGGGAGTGGCGAAGGTACGCCCCTGAATTGAGCTCACCAGAGGTTATATCGACCAGTTCCAAACAAGAACTCCCGGGTCTTCTACCCGGTGAGTACCACCTTTCCCTCTACGTCGAAGACGCCCGTGGCAATTGGGTTGAGGAACACGTGAACATCACCATCCAATCCAGCCTCCCATCGCTTGACCGTGATTCGCTTGTTCTCAGTTCGGAGACGTTCACGCAGAACGAAGTCAACACCCTTACTGTTCGAATTGCGCTCAGTGATCCTGATGGGACAACCGATGATGTTCGAGTCAACATTACGCTTGGCATTCAGCAATGGGAAGCCAACCTTGCTGATGACGACGGTGACGGCGTTTGGGAGGGTTCACTTGCATGGCAGCCTGAGACAACAGGCCGCCCGTTGCTGAAAATTATCGCCAAAGACGGTGAAGGTGAGCGGGCTAACATTGACTTCATGTCTCGAAATTTGGTGGTTGAAGCACCCCAGGATGCCATGCGCGGGTTGATTCTTGGTGCGGCCTCCCTTGGGTTCGTGTTCGTGATCGGTCTGGTGGCGTTCCTTGTTTCCCGACGTCGTCGAGCGCAAGAGGAACTGGAACTCTTGACCTCATGGGATGCGTTCAAATCCCCTGCACCGAAGGTTGAGTCTTCTTCAAAGGACGTACCCACGCTGGAAGGAAACGCCATGGACGGCACCGAGGAAGTTCAAGCAGAACTGGACCTTGACGTGGAGTGAACCATACGCCCATCTCATCTTGAGGGCACAGCGTTTGTTCAACGGTCATGTTTTCTGGATTTTGAACACTGAAGTCGTAGGGGACGGGAGTCCCTGTTCTTTTTCATCCTCAAGTTCCCGGGTTTCGAGGCATTCAACCGTGAACCCCTTGGAGAACAGTTGCAAAACATGTTCATATTGCAAGGAAAAAGGAGGCCCTTGCTTTTGCCCTTCAGGGTAAGTAAACGTGATCAGTAAGCCCACGGCCCCTGGGTTGGTCTGTTGACGTAGTTGCTCCACATAGGCTTCTCGAGATTCAACGGGCAGGGCAATCATCGCCGCTCTGTCGTACCAAGCATCGGCTTTGACGGTGCCCGGTTTGAGTTCGAAGACGTTTCCTTGGAACACGGTAAATGGAGGGTGAACATGCTTTGTGTAGCGTTCATGTTCCGTGGATGTTGATGTTAGGCCCTGCTCCTGGAAGAAGGCTAGAACCGCTTGTTCGACCATCTCAAGGCCGACGACCGTGTGGCCTTGTTCAGCTAACCACACCATGTCAAGGGATTTTCCGCACAGGGGCACCAACACTTCGCCATGGGCGGGGGCGCCAATGCTTGACCAGTGCTTGACCAGCAAATCGTTGTATTCGGCCCGATGCCATCCGGTTTGCTTCGACATCCATCGGTTGTGCCAGAATTCCATGGTGTAATCACTCACACTTGTTCAGGCAAGTCATTGTTGTCGGAGTCCGGGTTGGTGTCCAATCCACCCCACGGTGTTTTGGTGCTGTGAAGACCGAAGCGTCGGAGGAAGAGGAATTTCAGATTCTTCCAACCATCGCCCCATGTGTGAATCTCAGCATCACCAACGCGAGGGCGGTATGGGACGGAGATTTCGATGGCTTTTTTCTTGCCCAGATGGCGGCGTGCGAGGATTTTGACTTCTTCACTGAGCGGCATACCGTCGTTGGTGGGTCGCATTTTTTCGTTTTCAAAGATGGACTTTCGGAACACCCACATGCCGGTCTGCGAGTCTTTGATGCC
>VMHT01087523.1_pt1 | contig 23725 bp, 24 predicted proteins | sample 4693611 | NCBI WGS metagenome assembly VMHT01 (sample SAMN12280063, study PRJNA550983) | marine metagenome | isolation source: seawater sampled from same location over 5 years 0.02-0.2 micron viral filtrate | place: USA: collected off the coast of southern California halfway between the port... ...
AATAACCGCTTCCCAAGCCCAACGGTCCACTTCCCCAACACTTCAGGTCGCCGTTGTCAAGGATAGCGCAGGTATGACTACTACCAACAGACACCTCAACGGCCGTTCGGCCCGTCCCGAGGTCGATCGCCGTGGACCTAGGTTGATTTCTATCCATGCTGCCTCCATCGCCCAACTGTCCGTTGTTGTTACGTCCCCAACACTTCAGGTCGCCGTTGTCAAGGATGGCGCAACTGTGTTCATGAGTAGACATCTTGCTCGCAGAGGCAAAGGACGAGGAACTCGAAGAACCACTTGCCGCACTGGCGTCATACTGGAAGGTGATATCAGTCATTGGCACGTCAACCGAAATATCCGCACCTTCGACGCTCGATGTCAGCGTATTGGAAGAGCCTGAGCCGGTGCTAGGTCCAGTACTGTTATCCCAGGTGTTGCTGCCAGAAACCAAAACAGGTGAATTTTGGTTGGCGTTGCTCCCACCATCGCCTAACTGTCCATTGGAGTCATAGCCCCAACACTTCAGGTCGCCGTTGTCAAGGATGGCGCAGGTTTGGTGATACTCAGCGGACAACGCAACGGCCATACGGCTTGAGCCAAGGTCAATCGCTGTGGATGAAGGTTCTTTGAGTTCCGTGTTGCTTCCACCATTACCCAACTGACTCTCAACGTCCCGCCCCCAACACTTCACGTCGCCGTTGTCAAGGATGGCGCAGGTGTGTTGATCTCCAGCAGACACCGCTACGGCAGTTCGGCCCGTTCCAAGGTCAATCGCGGTGGATGAAGGTGCGTTGGTGTCCGTGTTGCTTCCACCGTCGCCCAACTGTCCGGAATTGTCCCATCCCCAGCACTTCAAATCGCCGTTGTCAAGGATGGCGCAGGTATTCGAGTGTCCAGCATGCACCGCAACGGCCGTTCGGCCTGAGCCAAGGTCAATCGCTGTGGATGAAGGTGCGTTGGTGTTCGTATTGCTTCCACCATCGCCCAACTGTCCGTAATTGTCCTTACCCCAGCACTTCAGGTCACCGTTGTCAAGGATGGCGCAGGTGTGTTGATTTCCAGCAGACACTGCAACGGCCGTTCGGCCCGTTCCGAGGTCAATCACTGTGGATGAAGGTGCGTTGGTGTCAGTATTGGTTCCATCGCCCAAGGATCCGAGGTTGTTATACCCCCAACACTTCAAATCGCCGTTGTCAAGAATGGCGCAGGTGTGGAATGATCCAGCATCCACCGCAACGGCCGTTCGGCCTGTGCCAAGGTCAATCGCTGTGGATGAAGGTGCATTGGTGTGCGTGTTGGTTCCATCACCCAACTGTCCGAAGTTGTTCCATCCCCAGCACTTCAGTTCGCTGTTGTCAAGGATGGTGCAGGTGTGGTATGCTCCAGCAGACACCGCAACGGCCGTTCGGCCCATGCCGAGGTCAATCGCTGTGGATGAAGGTGCGTTGGTGTCCGTATTGGTTCCATCGCCCAACGGTCCGAAGTTGTTTTTCCCCCAACACTTCAGGTCGCCGTTGTCAAGAATGGCGCAGGAGTGGAATATTCCAGTTGACACCTTGTCGTTGGCATAAGGAAAAGAAGAGGAAGTTGAAGAGATGCTGCTCTGTTCAGTGCTATAATCCCAGGTTTCGCTGCCGGAAACCGAAACGGGTGAAAGCTGATTGGAGTTGCTTCCACCATCGCCTAACTGTCCGTCGAAGTCATACCCCCAACACTTCGCCTCGCCGTTATCAAGGATGGCGCAGGTGTGGTGAATTCCAGCAGACAGCGCAACGGCCGTTCGGCCCGCACCGAGGTCAATCGCTTGGGATGAAGGTGCGGTATGACTGCCACCAATACCCAGTTTTCCGTAGGAGCCTAAACCCCAACACTTCGCCTCACCGTTGTCAAGGATGGCGCAGGTGTGATCACTAAGAACAGACACCGCAACGGCCGTCCGGCCCGCACCGAGGTCAATCGCTGTGGATGAAGGTGCGTTGGTGTCGGTAGTGCTTCCATCGCCCAACTGTCCGTAGCCGTTGTCTCCCCAACACTTCAAGTCGCCGTTGTCAAGGATAGCGCACGTGTGGTAAGTTCCAGCAGACACAGCAACGGCCGTTCGGCCTGTGCCAAGGTCAATCGCTGTGTCTGATGGTGCTGCGGTATCGGTAGGATTGGTACCGCCATCGCCCAACTGTCCGAAGTTGTCCCATCCCCAACACTTCAGGTCGCCGTTGTCAAGGATGGCGCAGGTGTGGGCTCCAGTAGACACCGCAACGGCCGTTCGGCCCGCACCGAGGTCAATCCCATGGGATAAAGGTGCTACTTGTTTTGACATAGAATTATGGTATGTTCCCCCATCGCCCAACTGTCCGTTAGCGTCACCTCCCCAACACTTTAGGTCGCCGTTGTCAAGGATGGCGCAGGTGTTTGAACCTGCAGCAGCCACCGCAACGGCCGTTCGGCCCGTACCGAGGTCAATCGCTGTGGATGAAGGTGCATTGGTGTCCGTGTTGCTTCCACCGTCGCCCAACTGTCCGCCAAAGTCCCATCCCCAGCACTTCAAATCGCCGTTGTCAAGGATGGCGCAGGTGTGGTATGTTCCAGTAGCCACCGCAACGGCCGTCCGGCCCGTGCCGAGGTCAATCGCTGTGGATGAAGGTGCGTTGGTGTCGGTGTTGCTTCCATCGCCCAACTGTCCGTAGGTGTTATCTCCCCAACACTTCAGATCACCGTTGTCAAGGATGGCGCAGGAGTGGTAGTGGTTAACAGACAGCTTGTCGTTCGCATAAGCGAAGGAAGAGCCTGAACCGCCTGTTTCCATCACCGATGAATCATCATCAAATGAATCATTTCCAGTTCTTGGACTATTTATCAGGTCTAAGTACCCGACTTGAGTCATTATAATCATTAAAATGACTAAAAACGCCGATTTTACTGTCTTTCCGTGGCTTGCGCTGGACTTCATAAATCGAGATACTGCGAGTAGGTGTATATACACCGTCCCTATCATTACAGGTCGAAATTATAATGCTTTTTCTGATTAAAATCAAGCACCATCAAACATATTGATGACGGTTTCAAGACGTCTAGCCTCATCCTCAAGTTCGGACCTGCCCTTCTTGTCTAAATTGACATCTTTGAGTTTCTCGTTGATCTCTTCGAGGCTTGCTTTGGCAGCTTCACGCTCGTCAGCCAAATCCTGGCGCTCTTTTACCATCTGCCTAGTTGCAGCTCTTTGCTTGGTGGCAGCCGCTTGGGTGTAGACACTCTCGGACAACTCAACTGATGTCGGGTATGGGATGTTGATGCCTTCACTGCTGAACTTAGCGTCAATGTTTCTTAGCAACCAATCACGGGCTAACTGCTCGTCAGAATAATCCTTACACCAAGCAAACAAACGGTATACCTTAGCGAAATCAGCAAGTTCAACCATCAAGACTTGTGGTTTAGGTTCATCGATAATATATTCGCATTCACGAGCAATGTTGAGCATGGTCAATTTGACGTGCTCGGTGTTCTCACGGTAATCGACACCAACATCGATAACGATAGAGATACGGCGAGCCATACCATCGCCACCACCACGAGCGTGGTTGATGATGGTTGATTGAACTAGAGTGTTGTTTGGAATAACAACCAAACGCTCATCACGGTCTAGAACCTTAGTTGATAGAATACCGGTACCAACAACTGAACCCCAGGTGCCATCTACTTCGATTCGGTCACCGATTTCAAACGGACGGTCAATTGCCAACAGGAACGAGTTGACGATGTTACCAAGCGTTTGTTGGATCGCCAAACCGATAATCAATGAGAATACTGCCAAAGATGCTAGTACACCAAACAATTCGACGCCAACTTCGGTAAGAGCAAGGTAAAGACCGCCGAACCAGATAGCAAAACGTAGCGTGAAAGTAATCAGAGGATTACTACCGGATACGGTAACGCTCGACTTTTCGGTAAAGCGATCCATTACCATTGGAATGATGTGCTTAATTGAAACACTAGCAATCGAGGTTGCCGTTAGAATGTAAATGGCAGAGAAATACGGTGCCAAGCCATCATTAAAATCTGCTTCGCCGGAAACCCACAGTGTCGACAATTGAGTTGCACCAGCAAACAGGAAGAAGTAGGCACGGTTGGCAATTGGGCGGTGTAATTTGTCATCCCAAGCAGTATCGGTTGACATAACAACACGACCCCATGGGCGTACGATTGAATATTTCACAGCGTAATAGGCGATTGCCGTCAGTACGACTGAAATAACTAGCTTAAAAATCGGATTTAGGTCGTTAGCAGTGTCGATTTGGTCACTAATTGTGTCCATGAAATCATCAATAGTACTCATACACTACACCAGTGACTTGGCCACATAAGACCCATTATTGAGTGTTTTGCCGATATTTTTGCTCAATTTCGGCGATAATCAGGCCACTGAAAGGCATTGACAGAAAGGAATGGAAATTTCAAACAAATAGCGAGAAAACCGATTATGACTGGTTCCAAAATTGGGATTTAGCCCACTTTACCTAAGTATTTACCGGATTACCTTCATAACACAAATGTTGAGGGATAACCGGTTTTATCTCATGTCTGCTCATGAACTTAGGTTTTTGCAAATCCAAGTAAATTTAGAGCAGGGCAAGGAGATGCCTGCTGCAATACTGATGAGCACCATGGACAGCATCGAGTTCGTTTCAACTGTATCAACAAATGGCGATGCATCAGAATATATCCTGTGCCTGAAATACACCGAGCCACCGGCATTAGAAGAGTTTGCTAACCATGATGCGTTCGAACTCTCAGGAATAATCGAGCAAAAGGAAGGCATGGTCCTAACTAGAGCATTTGCCAAGGGCCCAATTGCTATGATAGTTCACAACAACCCAGAAATTTGGCTGCAAACTCCCACTCTTGTTACTTCAGCAAATGGCCTATTCTTGACTGTCCACGGCACAACCAAAGGTCTGAAGAAATTTAGAGACGATATCAGTGAACTACTCCCTACATCAATTAAGATTCGCATTAGTAAAGACTTGAAAGCCGATTGGATTGCTGCCCCGCAATTACCAAATCGCAGAAAAGAAGTGATGGAACTTGCTGTCAAGTTAGGTTATTACAGCACCCCAAGAAAATGCACTCAACGTGATTTAGCGGATGCCTTGGGAGTTAGACAAGGCACAATTGCCGAGCACTTGCAGTCTGCTGAAAGTATGATTATTCAATCTTGGGCCGACCAAGCCAAGTAATCATGCACCACGAATTGCCATTGCAATTCCTAGTAAGAATAGTAGCGAACCAAGCGTCTTGAATACTATTGCTCCCTTGCGTTCATCGCTGACATATTCAACTAATTTGCCGCCGACGAAAGTCCACGCAATCATTGCAAGTAAACCTCCAGTTGTGGTAATTGCAGTGATGCCCAAAATGCCAGTCCATCCGCCACCGAAGCCTTCTAGCGCCAGCCACATGATCGCAAAGACAAATGCCCATTCTTTACCGTTGATGAACTGCATGAATAAGCCGGTTTTGAAGCCCAATACTGGTACGCTGGTGACATTATAATCGGCAAGTGACAATATAGATTTTGCTTCAACTTCAACATTAATAATCGCTGGATTCAATGTGAAGATTCGTATTGCTATGGCAGCTATAAACAGTAGACCAAAGTAATGCAAAACCACCAAAGCCGTGCTACCCTCATCGACACTTGATACAAGTAAACCACAGATTGCATGAACAGTAACAAACCCAACAACCATACCTGAAATCAGTTTAACATTGGCTTTAGGACCGTGAATTGCGCTGTGAGTAATACAAGTTATGTTGTTAGGGCCGGGGGTTGCAAGGCCGATACCTAACAGCGTCAAAACCGTCGCCAAGGCTTCCCATTCCATGCTAATCAGTCAGCAAGGTAATTGATAAGTCAATCGTATGATTTTGCCAAAAACTTAGCATTTGTTAAATTCAAGCCAAGGTACCATTTTGGTAATCAATAACCGCTTGATGAATCTCTTGCCTAGTGTTCATGACAAAAGGACCGTATCTAGCAATTGGCTCATTGATTTCTGGTCCGGCCAAAATTAAGAATTCACCACCAGTCTTAGAAGCGATATCAATAATGTCACCTTCATCTAGTAGTGCTAATTGACCATCTTCGACTGTCTTGCCATTGATGGCAATTTCACCGCCAAACACGTAAACCATGGCATTGAGGTCGCTACCGACCCTATGGTCGACATGGGAGTCTGCTTTCATGCGATAATGAATGTACTGTATTGGAATTACCGTATCTATTACTGCCTTAGCACCCATTGCTTCACCAGCAACAACCTTAGCCCAAACTTTGCCGTCAGTTGATTCAACTGTTGGCAAATCACCCGAGGGAATGTCTTGGTAGCGTGGCTGCATCATCTTGTCTTTTGCTGGCAGATTAACCCAAATTTGGAACCCGTGCATTACTCCTCCAGCATCATAGAAATCGGGATGTGGTAATTCAGAGTGAATTATGCCTCTACCGGCAGTCATCCACTGAACATCTCCAGGATTTAGGTCGCCGGAGTTACCAGCAGAGTCTGCGTGCTGCATAGCCCCTTCAAGCATGTAGGTGACCGTCTCAAACCCACGATGTGGATGTGATGGTGCTCCAATAGCTTCCTTTGGACCGTAGTTCACTGGACCCATTTCATCAAGCAACAAAAACGGTGACATTAGCGCACCCATTGCCACAGGCCTTCTTACTTTGAAGCCACCACCTTCAAGCACAGTATGGGTTGGAACTAGTGACTTTACACTACGATTTGCCATTATCTCACCAACCTACCATAATAGGACACTATATTCAAACTCTTGCTATCACCCATGATACTGAAAAATACTAAGTGTTAAATTGAAATGATATGAGGGACGGTTGGTTACAATGTCAGAAGGAGTTGTATTAGAACATGCCAAAGATGCAGGAACTGATTTTTTGATGTATACCGGTAATTTCTGTGGTTATTGTACAGCAGCAAAACGCTTGTTTAGTCGCAAAAATATCTCCGTCAAGGAATATAATTTCGACGAACATCCAGGATTACGCGAGGAAGTCGTAGCAGCAACAGGACATCGCACTGTGCCGGTTATCTTCGATTTGCGCAGCGGAGAAGTGACGTTCATCGGTGGCTTTGATGAAACTAATGCTTACCTAAGATGAATTAGTGAATGTGGTTAGCCACTCCCGCAACGATTCATGATGCTCAGTTGGAATCATGTGGCCTTTTTTGTGTTCAATCATTTCAATTGCCCACCCAGCAGCCTCAAACAGACTGGCAATGGCAAAGCCGTCTTCCATTGACACCCTGACATCCCGCTCACCGTGCATCCAAAACATACGCTTCTTTTCTAACTCCTCAAGTCTCATGCGCAGTTCCATTGGCCGAACTAGCCGAGTTCCAATACAGATGACGCCCAGGATACGATCGGCAATCGGCAGGTGTAGTAACTCTTGAGCCATAGCACCGCCTTGGGAAAAGCCACCAACGACAAGTGGACCTCTTGGCGCTTCATTGGCAATCAACTGCTCTAACTGAGACAGGCTTGAATCAACATCGATTAGTTCTCTGCGCGATAAATTCGCTCGCCTTGTCGCATCGGCATCATAATCCTCGTAGCGCCACCAAGTCTTGCCCCTAATCGGATGGTTATAGCGAGCCTCTGGCACCAGTAGAGTCCAGCCCTCGGGTAGTACTTTCTCAGCAAACGGCCGCATCATTTCGGCATTACCGGTCATGCCGTGCATCATGATTAGTGTTGGCACAAGACCACCTCACAGTGACCATGAACGTACTAATGCTCCAGCAACTTTGAGGTGGACGTATGAAGTATCACCTTGGAGAGTAAGGGTAATTCTATGTTCGCCGGTTTTTGATGGGATAGTTCCGAATGAGCCTTTCTCCGTTGCACCATTACCCCAGGCTCTTGACAGAGGTGAAGTACCGTCTTGTTGGTCACTGATAGTTAGTGATCCGGAGCCGCCTTTGTCGTCAATTTCTACGTCCAAATACCAAACCAAGGTATCCCATGCTTCGTTAGAAGAGTATCCTTCATCAAAGAATGAATCATAGATCTCTTGGTCGTTCTCTTCATAGAGATTGTCGTGCAAATCTCCAGCTCGGTAAAAGAATACATCGCCTGAGTACCCGGTTTTCTTTTGGTTTAGATTCATGCGCAGATTTTCGTTACCTTCACTGTCTTGCCACACTAAAGTTTTGATGAAGCCTTCCCTGCCAGTGAATACGTAATCTAATTCATGACCCTCATCTGACTGGGCAGAAACTGTAACTTCACCGTTGTAGATGTTATCTGTACTGGCAGTCCATTGTTGGCCTAATAACCTAAATTCCCACGTGTTCCCAATTACCCAAGGGAAATTAAACACTGGCTGTGGCTCGCCATTTTCATAAACGGATAGCCCGTCCATAGTCACTCTGCCAAGAAACGGATTGTGATTGATTACTGCATGACGTTGTGCTTCACCTTCTGAAGAAATTCCAAGCATGAAGAGGCCATCATCTTCTCTGACATCAGCAACAACTAGACGGGCACTATCTTCGCCGAACTGCGGGGTTACGAAAGTGTATAGCCACTGGTCACCGATTTGCCAGTCTGGCAATGCCAACTCATCCTCGGTTGTATTTCCGATATCGCCAATGTTCGAGCCTTCATCATTAATGCAACCTGCAAGGCTGACTGTTAACATCAACAACGACAGCAAGTATGCACGCATGGTCGAGCGTAGAGGGTGTCTCTTGAAAGCCTAACGCTTCAAAGACTAGGCCATTTTTGAGCAAATTGGCAACAGTATGATGTAGTAATGACTTAATGTTGAACCGATTGGTGATTGATAATGGCAACGTCGCATACCAGACTTGCTAAATTCATCCACTGGTCATTTGTCGGCCTATACCTATACGGAATTGTGAAACAAGTAGATGACTTGTCTGCTCTCGAGGATTCACAATTATTGTGGCTTGAGGTTGGATTTGCGACACTATTCTTGGTTATCGTGTTGGCCCGTTATTTCTACATGCGCCGCTTTGAAACATTACAGGGTGCTACTGTGCCAGTGCACATAGTTCACCGACGTTTTGCTAGAGCGGTCCACGTTTCGATGTATCTTTGCTTGATTATGTTACCAGTCACCGGTTTAATGATCGCTGGGTTGTATAGTCAAGGATACAGGGATGCCACGCCAGATGAGTCGCAAACTGTGATGGATATCGTACTCGACTTACATGGTGCAGCAGCCGACTTCAGTTATTTCCTAATCCTACTACACATCTCTGCGGCAATTTACTCTCGTATCAAGGGCGAAGGTGTTTGGTCATCCATGGTCCCGGTGTTGAATAAAGAAACGCCTAATCAAAACGAATTAATCAAAAAAATCTCAACTTTTGAGGAAGGAATCTATGACAAAGTAGGTAGTTATTTTGCCCAAAGGAAAAAATAACTATTCTTCGCTAGTAAACGCAATCTCATCCAACTTCTGTTGAATCACATCTACATTGTCATCAGAAAACACAGGAGACAATAACAGTAAAATCAGTCCACATAACATCGCCAAACAACCATAGAAGGTTTGGTAAATTGATTCATAAAAACCCGGACCCGGAGGGGGTGAATCATTGAATACGATTACTAGGAAACCAATGAACATCAATAGTAGCGAAAAAGCTACGATATTGTGGCGACCCACATCGATTCTAGTTTGGCTTGTTGTTTAACAACTCCCCCTACAAAAAACCAACATTATCGGCCAGTACCTTAGGTTCTAGCCGTTCTAATTGTTTGTTATATTCAACTCACAGAAGGCCATTGCCTAATTCGCCGGTTCCAGCAAGAACTACTGCAACGATTGACATCAACTTGATTAGAATGTTAAGAGATGGCCCAGAGGTGTCCTTGAATGGGTCCCCGATTGTGTCACCAATAACTGCTGCATCGTGAGCCGCATCGCCTTTCTTAGCACCTTCGATGTGGTTTTGCTCGATGGCTTTCTTGGCGTTGTCCCATGCACCACCAGCGTTAGCCATGAATAGAGCAAGCAGAACACCTGTGACAAGAGAACCTGCCAACATACCACCAAGAGCTTGTGTTCCAAGGACAAGTCCAACAATTACTGGTGCAAGTATTGCCACCACACCTGGACCGATCATTTCACGTAGTGCTGCTTGGGTTGAGATATCAACACACTTTTTGGAGTCTGGTTTGACGCCTTCCCTACCTTCTAGCAGACCGTCGATTTCTCTGAATTGTCGGCGGATTTCAACAACCATGTCGCCTGCAGCCTTACCAACTGAAGTCATTGTCATAGCAGCAACAACGAATGGCAGTCCACCACCGATTAGTAGACCAATTACAACCATTGGTTCTGTTAAATTTAGGTCAACGCCACCAACTGCTGTGTTGTAAGCAGCAAATAGCGCAAGTGCTGTTAGAGCAGCAGAACCAATTGCGAATCCCTTACCAACTGCCGCAGTGGTGTTACCAATGGAGTCAAGTTCGTCTGTGATGGCTCTGACATCATCACCAAGAGCACTCATCTCTGCAATACCACCGGCGTTGTCAGCAACTGGTCCGTAAGCATCAACAGTCATTGTTACACCAACAGTTGCTAGCATACCCATTGCGGCCATAGCAATACAGTACAGACCGTACTCATCGCCACCAAATTCGTTAGCCCCTAGAATCCCAAGAGCAATCAAAAGGATAGGGATAAAAGTAGACATCATACCAACCGATAATCCAGCGATAGCGTTGGTTGCAGGTCCAGTCTTAGACATTTCACCAATGTGTGGAATCGCTTTGGTCTTGATACCAAATACTGGCTCGATACCAGTGTAGTATTCCGTAACTAGACCGATTAGAATACCTACTACGCTACCAAGAACAACAGAGTGCATGACACCGTATTCGACATCAATAATGCCTTGTTGGATCGAAGCATAACCGCCAATAGCAAACAGAATTGCACCTATGAATGTAGTGTTTCTAAGTGCTGCTGCTGGGTCTTTGCCGTTCTTTAGGAAAGCCATTGAGAAGACACCGATTATGGATGCAGCGTAACCAATGAACCCTAATAGAATTGGTAGTAGCACATAGTCTGCAGCGTTGTCACCAGTGAACTCGTTAGCGATGATCATTGCTGCGATTATAGAACCAACGAATGATTCGAAGATGTCAGCACCCATTCCGGCTACGTCGCCGACGTTGTCCCCAACGTTGTCAGCGATAACACCAGGATTTCTTGGGTCGTCTTCTGGAATACCTGCTTCAACCTTACCGACTAGGTCAGCACCGACGTCAGCCGCCTTGGTGTAAATTCCACCACCAACACGTGCAAAGAGGGCGATTGAAGATGCACCCATGCCGAAGCCGGCTGCGGCCTGAATTACGTTTAGTCCGCTTGCTGCAGCATCGTCGCCGGAAGACGCCACATCTCCAGCACCTAGCCAGAAAGCAACTAATGAGATACCTAGCAGACCAAGTCCACCAACTGATAGACCCATTACTGCGCCACCGTTGTATGATACAGCAAGAGCTGCTGGTTGACCACCGCTCTTGGCAGCCATTGCCGTTCTGCCGTTAGCAGATGTCGCTGCTCTCATCCCAGAGAATCCTGCAGCGACTGATGCAAGTGCACCAGCGAAGAAGGCTATTGTTGTCTCAACATCGTTGAGAACAAACAGTAGAACGCCGACTGCTGCTACGAACAATCCAAGAATCCTGTACTCAGCCTTTAGGAAGGCCATGGCACCATCTTGTATTTGTTCGGTAATATCAGCAACGACTTTGTTGTCAATTTTTACACTGTTCACTCGCTTGTATAACACAAAAGCAATTACAAGTCCTACAAGACCTGTTCCTGCTGCAATTAGAGGTATGTTTGTAATATCCATAATAAACACCTAGTGAGCCGGCGACCTGTGAACTCCTCATAAGTGGTTCGCCTCTAAATCCGGGAAAAATAGGAGATTATTCACCTCGAGCATTACCGCCGAGGGCTTTTTTTGAGTCCTAGCGGGATATGATTCATTAAAGACGGCCTCTTCGGCCTAACATGGCAATCAGTGCAGAACAGATTCTCGCCGAGATCGGACCTGTTCAAGAAGTTCTAGACGCTCATGATGGCGTTGTTACGGTACTCGATACCTCTGAGGGCAACATTATGTTATCACTTGATGGTGGATGTAACGGCTGTTCATCCACGCCAATGACGGCAATGCAAATCTTCTACTCGCTCATGAAATTAGATGCGGTTAATGATGTGATATTTGTCAACGGTGAATTACCAGAGTACATGCGAGATTTCATCAAGAAAAAGATGGAAAAAGAAGCCGCTCAAAACTTAACATCTGGTGATGACCACGAACCTCGTGGAGAAATTGTTTGAGTTACTCCTCTTCCTTTCGCCCAATAGAGTGGGGATTGGCACCGAATGAAACATTGGTTCCTTTGATGTTCATGCGAGCAGATATCGCGATGATGACGCAAACCAATGAAAGTGGTTTTGGCAAGTAGTTTGAACCCCAAAGCGAGCCGCCTGCAAGCGATAACCACCATAGTACAATAGCGCACAAAATTAGAGTCGCTGCAATGATATTTTGCACCATGTATTCCGCTTTCTCTGAACGTGAAAAGGTGGCAATGAAGGTGAATAATACGGCAGACAAGCCACAGAGTGCCTCGGCTAAGTGTTCGATGAATACCGGGTCAACACCTGCCATGTTTGTTCCTGTAGTCTGTCATTCTTAAGTGCGGTCATGTATGAATCAATGCTGATGACGAATAACAAGGTTTGAAACCCAGTTTGCCTTGAATGAGATATGGCAGGCGGAGACTTCTCACTTCCAAAAGCTCGCCCGAGTGGCCCACCCTATTTCTCGAGGAATCAAATCGCTGCTGCACTTCACCAGGTAGCGGTATTGTTGGAGTTGCAAGGAGCCAATGTATTCAGGCTCCGTTCATACCAAAACGCCAGCAGGACCCTTGGCAGTATTACAGAAGATTTGGGAGAATTGGTAGCAACAGGTCAAATCTTTGAAATTAAAGGCATTGGCAAGGGACTAGGTTCAGCAATATCGCAAGCCGTCGGTGAAGGGCGTTGGCCCAGTGACTGGATAGATTTGCATAACAATACGCCACCTGGTCTCATCGAAATGCTAGGCATTCCCGGACTTGGACCAAAACGCATCAAAATCATGAATGAAGAATTAGGCGTTGACTCAATTACTACTCTTAAGCAGGCAGCCCATGATGATGCCATTGCTGGACTCAAAGGGTTCGGGGCAAAATCACAACAAAAAATGCTCGATGGCATCGAACTTTTAGCAAGATTCCGCGCCCGACGGCGACTGGATATTGGTCTGATGTATGGTGAGGCATTCGAACAGAAGATCGCCTCAATTGATGGAGTCATCAAGGCTCAATTAGCCGGAAGTGCACGAAGGCGGAAAGAGACTATTGGCGACCTTGATGTCGTAGTTGGCGTACTTGATGAAGACAAGGAAAAGGTCAGCAAGGCCATTCTTGCTTTACCGGGCATTGCTGATGTCAAAGGTGCGGGTGACTCAAAAATCTCTTTAATTTTAGACACCAGTATCTTCGAAGGCGGATTCTCCATTGGCCATATTGACCCTAACGTGATGGATGCTATTGGTGGGGATGATTACGAACAATTAGAATCAGGTGGAACTATTGATGCTCAAGTTAGGTTGGTTACTCCTGAAGTATTCCCATTCACCTTGGCATACTTTACCGGCAGTAAAGAGCACAACATTGTAATGCGCCAAAGAGCGATAGATAGAGGGCTTAGACTCAGTGAATTTGGCCTAATACCTGAGGCTGAGGCGGGTGAACTGAAGGGTATGGCTGCGGCTCACCTGTCTTTACCGGCAATTGATGAAGCAGAAATTTACCGCCATTTGGAATTGAATTGGGTACCACCCGAACTACGAGAAGACACCGGTGAGATATCTGCTGCTGGTGATGACGCTTTACCTCGATTAATCGTTCCTAATGACGTCAAAGGCGCACTCCACAATCACACAACCCTTTCAGATGGTGATGCAACACTGGAACAAATGGCTGACGCAGCACGTAATATCGGGTGGAACTGGTTAGGGATTGCTGACCACTCTCCTACCCTCAAAGTTGCGAATGGGGCTAGTGCTGAGGATTTGTTAGCCCAAGGCAGGCAAATCAAGCAGTATAATGATTCATGGTCAAACGATGGAGTTGACTTTAGGCTGTTTCATGGCGTAGAATCCGACATTTTGGAAGGTGGCAAGTTAGACCATCCTGATGATGTGCTTGGGGAATTAGATTATGTCGTGGCATCTGTTCACGCTATGACAAAATGGAAGAATCGTGACGAGGTAACCAATACTGAGGAATTGATTCGCTGTATAGACCACCCAGCCACTACTGTTCTAGGACATCCAACCGGAAGGATTCTTCAAGGCAGAGACGGGTATGAAGTTGACATGTTTGCCATAATTGAGCACATGGCTCAACACAATGAAGCAGGCCGTTTGAAAGCCGTTGAGTTGAATGCTAGCCCGTATCGTTTAGATTTGGATTGGCGCTTGTGTAAGTATGCCAAAATGAACAATGTACCGGTGGTGATCAACCCTGATGCTCACTCAATACGTGGCTTAGGCGATGTCGCATATGGGGTTATGACCGCTCGAAAAGGCTGGTTGGAAAGCAATGACATCCTAAATTCACTATCTGGAGAAGCAATGACTGCAAGATTGTCTTGAACATACATTCATCAAAGGCGGGGAAGTGGGGGAATCATGCGAACATTACGAACTGCGATCATGGGAGCCTCCATGGTACTACCTGGAATGTTTCTTGCGCTAATTATTTGGTACATCGCCGGCAAACCCAACACCGAACCTCTAGAAACTTTGATCTGCAATGTAATTCCAATGATTTCAATCGCTTTGGGGTTAGTCTTTGGCTGGCTTACTGGTGGAGAATACGAAGGCTGAGGTAGTTTCATGGCAGAAGAATTTACCATCGAAGAGTGGAGCAAAATAATCGAGAAGTTCACTCAAACTTTTGACGGCCTTGGAACCGTGTTACACAATAATGAAATGGCATCATTTTCCTCTAGAGCCCCAGATGTAGAGACTGGGATAGCGATTTATTCAGACGGTCAATTTTCTGCCTCAATGCCACTTCATGGCATCGATTCGATGGTGAAAAAAGTGATATTTGCTAACGAAGCGATTACCCTGAAAGGTGACTCAATAGACTATACTTATCGAATACCGCCCGAAATCCTCAAGCGTCGAGGCGAGTGAATGAAACGCAGTGAGAAGGCACAACGCATTGCGGTCATGCTAGAGGAGTTCTATCCCGAAACCCCTGTCCCACTCGACCACGAAAATCCATTCCAATTACTGGTTGCAGTATTGATGAGTGCCCAGACAACTGATTTGAAAGTCAATGAAGTCACTCCAGCACTATTTGCTAAAGCCCCCAACGCCAAGGAAATGGCACAGTTACCTGTGGAAGTAATTCTTGAGGATATTCGACAAGTTGGTCTTGCACCAACTAAGGCCAAGAACATCCGCAGGATGTCCGAACTTTTGATGGAAAGGCATGCCGGCGAGGTACCTGCATCATTTGAAGCACTTGAGGACTTACCAGGCGTCGGGCACAAAACTGCTGGCGTAGTTATGGCCCAATCATTCGGCGTTCCAGCCTTCCCGATTGACACCCATATTCATCGTTTAGCGGCACGCTGGGGCCTGTCAAATGGCAAAAATGTTGAGAAAACTGAAAAAGACTTGAAAGCCGTTTTCCCCAAGGAACTGTGGAATAAACTGCATCTGCAGATTATTTTCTTCGGCAGGGAATACTGCCCAGCAAGAAATCATGACCTTACAAAGTGTCCTATCTGCTCATGGGCCGCCACTAAGAAGCGTATTCGTGAAGAGATGAAGCGCTGATTAGAATATTGTAATATTCGCTGCAGCGACGTTGGCTATTACCAATACGCCTGTAATGACTGCAGTGACTCTAACTGCGGTATGGTGAGCATCGCCTTCACTAGCCTCTCTAAGTAAAGCATAACCAATCAAACCAAGACCAATTGCCTGAAGCATATTTGCTAGCGCTCCGAGTGTTGTCCCAAGTTTCTCATGAGAAAATTGATCCTCTGCGTACTTCGTTCCATCGTCATAATCAGCAGGGTTTGGCGCCCCAACTAAGTCAGTAACTTGAGCGAACATTGCCCCAATAACAATCAGTACTACACCAATCATCAACCACTTGCTAAACGCATAATTGCCATACTTTTCGAGGAACTTTGGTTGTGGTTGATATGCTGCCATGGGTTGCATAGGCTGCATCCCTTGAGGTGGTTGAGGTTGGGCTTGAACAGGTGGGCCGGGTGCTGGTTGCATAACCTACGATTGAAGAATCAATCTATAATACTTGACAATCTCACTAAACTGAGAATATCGAAGATGCGGCATCTAATATTAACGCCGTGACTAGCGAGGTGATTCCAGCAATCCATAGCAAGGAAATCATTTGGCCGAGAGCTGATGTCACGCCCCCACCACGGAGACGTGTGGCAATAAATGAGACCGCAGCGACCTGCATAAGAATTAGAATCGAAATGACTATTTTGAACATCCGAATATTCTCGCCGACTGAACTAGAATCCTCCATCACCGGTAGTGCCACACCACCACCAAAGTCTGAAAGTGCTGACACATCAGTATCAGCCAGACCGCTTGCTACACCAGCGATCGCATCGCCTAGTTGTAATACGATAGAAATTGTCACATTCAAACTGGTGACGCTAGCGATGAGTAAACCAATTGCAACACCCCACATGGTGTTGGCTGAAAGAGCTCTTCTACGCCTTAGTGAGAGCAAACTACCAACTGAACGGCTGACCATTTCAGCAGTTTCGGCAGGCCTGCCAGATGATTGAGAACCTTCGATGTAGATTCTCATATATCGTGAGATAACCGATGAGTTAGTATCGGCGTTGAAATAATCCCAGGCACGGTCTGAATCAATTCTGGTTGAAAGTCGCTTTTCTAAACGATCAATTGAAGCATCCAACATACCAAAATCGATTCCTCTAAGGGCCTTGATAGTAGCGGAAGGCTCAGCAGAACGTGCTTGTGCTGTACCGCCTAGAGCACGAATAAAATCAGGATAAGTCTCATCTCGACGAAGGACCATGCGTTCTTCACGGCGAATCATGAATGCAGGGAATAAAAATGGTGTAAGCGGTATAGCAAAAACCAGTAAACCATACTTGTCCCACTGGTCACTTAATGCGTCCCAAGCGGAAATTACCGCTATCGACATAACGATAGCCAGCACTGCAAAAAATCCGCCTGAAATCAAAAATGCCCGACGGAAATTAATTCGAAAAGGTGTATCCATATCATCCCGGGCAAAGGTTTGGTCTTCGGGAATTGTTGCCCTAAAGGCGAACACTGCCCCTATTTGTACGATTGTGAAAATTAATCCGGCCAGTAAGAGGAATCGAATTCTACTGAAAATCTCAATTGGTTCAGCATTAGGTGAACCAACTTCAAAAAGTACCAAATGAATACCAGCGATAACTAATGCAAACAGTCCAGCAGAAACCAATGAGACATAAATTTCCTTAAGTGTATCAACCGATTCTAATCGAGTATCATACAGCGTATTGTACTGCTCTGCCACAGTTTCTTGCTCAGCTCTCATGAACTCATCAATCGGCTGTCCTGCTTCAATTGAAAACGCCATTCGGTCTAGGAAGTCAGTCCACAGAGGGCTAGGGCTTTGATGAGCGACAATTCTTGCTGCCTCTGGAAGTGAGGTGTGCCACTTGTCGACTAGAGTTTCAATACGCTTTACTTCAGCTGCTAACTCACCATAGTCTGACATTTGCTTTAGAATGTCAAAAATTGACTTTGCCCCGACTTCACCAAGTGATAGAATACCCATTCGAGTGATGAACATGTGCATCTCTTTTTCTATTCTAGTCGCCGAACGCTGTACTTCAAGCAGAGGGAAGGCAATCGCCCCGAGGGCACAAATTATTGGGAATACAAGTATCATTAATACTCCGGCAAAACCTTGGAAAAGAGCACCATCGCCAAGTCCACCAGTTAGAAACACGATAGCGAGGGCCGTTATCAGGCCAGCAAATGAAGCACCACCAACAAATAGGAATAAGAAACGCGGAATCGGCATTTCAAGCCGTCTAACCGCTACTTGCCAGATTGGCATCCTTTCCATATTCAAACCTCCTAACCGTGATTGACTCCTGTCCAAGTGTCAATCGCTCGGTCGAAGGCTTCGAATCCATTGTTATAGTAAATACCGAGTAAATCAAACACATCGTCATAATGGGTCAAATCTCGATTAGCCATTTTGTCAAGGGCTGCTGCTCTTTTTAGCATCTCATCATAGATATCTCGCTTGTTAGAAAATCCAGCCATAGCAGCGATTTTATTTTCCAACAGGTGGCTTTGAAACATACCACGGAAATAGTGCTTATCTTTGACGGGGTCCCACTCGAACATACCACGAGTCAAGACACCATCGCTGTGCTTGTTGTAGCCAATAACTTCGTCGATTCCTGTCACACGTCTAGCGATACCCCCACCAGGTGCTTCTACAACTTCTTGGAAAATGGCGAAATTTAGGTTATCAAAGAAACGAATTGGCACATTGATTGGGTCGCCAGTGAACCTTTGAATCATCTTGACGATTGATGATGCGTGGAATGTCGCGATAACCGGGTGACCAGTCTGCATCGCCTGGAATGCTGTCGCACCTTCAACACCACGAATCTCACCGATGATAATGTATCTTGGTCTGCTTCTAAGGGCGGCTTTCAGCAAGTCGAACATTTCAACTCTTGATTCCTCATTCTTTGAGTCCCTAGTAACCAGTCGTTGCCAAATCTTGTGGCGAACTTTCACCTCAGGAGTATCTTCAGCGGAATATATTTTGACATTGTGATCGATGAACGGAAGAATTGCATTCAATGTCGTGGTTTTACCAGACGCTGTTTCTCCAGACACCAGTACCGACATTCCATACTCTAGACAAATCCAAATGTATGCCGCTACTTGAGAAGAGATAGTACCCCACTTAATTAGTTGGATAATGGAAATTGTTTCTTCAGCGAATTTACGTATGGTAAATGACGGACCAAGCATGGATACGTCATCGGAGAAAATGATGTTAATACGGGAGCCGTAAAGTAGAGCCCCGTCGATAATTGGCTTGTTATCTGATACCGGACGGCCAATACGTTCCGACATTGCTCTAAGATAGCGAGACAAAATTTCTCGCTCTCTGAATCTGATATTTGAGGTCACCATCCCGAAGACCTTGTGGTCCATGTGAATATGTTTGAGACCAACAGAGTGAATATCTTCCAGCATCTCATCAGAAAGTAGTGGCTCAAGAGGCCCGTTTTTGATGAGGTCTCGAATGATGACATATTCCAAACGCTTTCTCTGGTTTGGAGTCACAACTACTCGTTTATCATCCATACCAATCATCTCCCATAATCTACCTTGACGCCGAGGTGTTACGCCAACTTCGCTATCGAGTACGGTATAGCGTTCAACCATCTGTGTGAGAATATTTTCAAATTCACCATCAGTGGTAAATGTCGGTGCAGTTGGTGCCTCTTGCAAGAGTGTTTCAACCAATTCACGTCGCATGTTCTCTTCTTCTTCGGTAAGTTGAGGCTCTAGACCAAACCAAAGGGTTTGCCCACCGTTACCCTCATCGTCTTCTGGGGGTTCGTATATGTGAATAAAAATAGGCTCTTTAGCCGAATAAATCAGGTTAAACGGACGGTTTTTCTTAGCATCTCTATCCAATGGACCATAGTACATTGGTCTTGAACCATAGCGTGATTCAAAATCTCTAACCCAGTCTGCCACGTGCGGATATGCCGCCATGACACTGTTGAGGTCACCTTTTGCAAATCTATCTTCATCAGCCATGATAACACCTCTCAACTTACCGCAGTAATATCTACGATGAAGCCCATACTAGGCTCTACACGCCAGCCGACACTGGTTTGGACTGGACCTGCTGCTCTAAGGAATCTAGTAACGACAATGCTTCGTTTCAAATCTCCACCAATTAGTGCAGTTGACAAATCAAGAACTACTTCGGCAGAAGCACGCATGTTGTGCAACAGCTTGTGGTTCATTTCATCAGGATCCAAACACAGCATTACTGAGCGACCTTCAGAGGTAATTTTTCTTAACTTCTGCATCAACTCAAACCGTTGTTTGTCATCAAGATCATCCGGCATTAGGGCACTTGCTGAATCGAGGATTACGACATCTGCTTCTTCAACAGCCTCGCTGTTTAGGACGTCATCAATACCAACATCTGGTCGGGCTTCTGCCACTGTTCCAAATCGTGAAAATATCATCAAACGACCTTCACGTAAGGCGTCGGTTACACCGTAACCAATGGATTCCATTTGTTCGATCCATCCACGTGTGGTCAATTCTGTTGTAACAACTAGCACCTTGACACCATTGTCAAGCATACCATGAACTAACCTTTGAGCGATTAGCGATTTACCAGCACCTACTACGCCTTGTAAAACATACAAAGATCTGTTTGGTAATCTTAGACCCATAGTGTCGGCCAGCGAATCGGTTTCAACATCGAAACCAAAACCATCCTCAACCGGCTTGTGCGGGAAATTCAATGCATCATCAGAGTTCATTCAATCTCACCACCGTTGATTCTGTAGCTTCACCCTGATAGCCAGAAACAATAACTGACTGAACCAGAGTTGTTAGTTTGATATCTGTGTCATCTTCATAGCCGAAGTTGCCGCTTATTGTGACCTCCAAAAGACTGGTTGAATCCCATGCACCTCCACCAGGAAGTACGGTTGTCGAAACATCCGAATCTGGTATTACGACACCGTCAACTTGTACGAATACAGAGGTTTCATCCAATACATATTCACCGCTATTTTGCAGGTAAAACGTAATGGTTTCAGTTGGATTAACCGGGTCATTATCGTATGCTACATTGGATAGATCTCCAGCATAGTCAAACGATGTTTTCGAATCAGCCTCATTCTCTCTGCGTTCTTGTTCCATGGCTGAGGTGATGTCGCCGTATTGGCTAATCAAGACTGCAGATACTGCACCTGATACCAATAATGCAGTGGCTAGGAAAATGAATGTTGATGCTCCTCCGTCTGCCATAATTATACCTCACTCAAGTGTTCTAGCGGTGTTAAATCCGTTACAAGATAGCGCTGCTGTCTCAAATACAGTATTGCCAAGTCCACGCCATACAACACCAACGGTGTCGCCTGGATAGATATATTCAGAATCTGCTATTGTCGCTAATGTTGCCAAATTTCTGGCATTTTCTCCATCAAGGAATACCCATACTTCGTTTACTGGAACTGTCACTGAACCTACATTGGTGATATTCACATCGATTACAGTGGAACGAGCGACCACAGACAAGGCTCCGTTCGAACCTGTTGATTGTGGGCCGTCAATTACAATGGTTGGGTTGGACGAGTAGTCTCCATGGCTGGTGATTGACCATGAGACTATTGCTCCGCTTGAATTGACTGTGAAAGTCCCAGTAAATCCAGAACCTCCGCCGCCTGTGGCGCTAATTGTTCCATTAACGTAACCGTTACCTGTGTTATCTATCTGTATGGATGTTATCGCTCCTGTCGCAATGTCAGCATCATCGATGGTGAAAGATGGAACAGGTTCATTGGCCGAATCAATGGTCTCTAATGAAGACTCCAATCGAAGGTCAATTGCATTAACAGCTAACGCTAATACAACCAACATCGAAGTGCCCACTATTAGGCCACCAATACCGACCGACGCACCCATCTCACTCTTCTCCTCTAAGTTGCTTTACTTGTCTCCAAGATGTTACCAATGCAGAAAATGTCAACAATTCACGATGTGGGAGATGGTCTTCTAACGCTGCTTCTGCTTCACCCGGGGTTGCCAGTTGAACAATAGCCAAAACCGAACTACCTTCGTCTTGATTGAGCATACCTGAATTCATCGCTTTCTGAACGAAATTTACCGCTGCCATACCAGACATGTGGTCTAGTAATAGGGCTGCAACAGTCGGGGCTCCGACTTTATTCGCTTCAGTTGTTGGACCGGATGATGGAGCAACCAAAAATGGGTTTGCTGCTAAAGCCTGCGCTTCATACAACTCAACCAAGGGTGCTTCATCCTCAGCCATCAAACGATTTACTCCAGCGGCTGGAATTACCTCACCACTTGCAGTGATTATGGTATCTCCAGCACTCATTGCTGCATCTGCTGAATCCTCATGAACTACTGGATTCCCGTCAGCATCGACTTTTTGTTCGACAGTGTGGACTTGCATACTCTCCTCGATTCGCTTTTCAACCAATCCAAGTACATCCTCAACCATGTCGAGTCGACTACTGATCAGACGTTCCAAACCAGATGTATCTACTTGAGCATTAACTTGCGCAGGTTGAGCAGGTGCCATGGTTTGAGTAACCGTTGGCACGCTACCTATGCTGTTCAGTTTTGCCCTGGTAGGACCCGGAGCTATCGTCCATGCATCCTCTTCACTGAGCTCGCCTTCCTCGGGAAGGGGAACCTGTTCGATTGCCACATTTGACAGTATTTTCAGTCTCTCTTCGCTCAGTTCTGCATCTGCATCTTTGATATTACCTGTGTTATTACTAAATGGCCAAGCCATTAGTATACCTCCTTGCCGTTAAGAATTAAATTCTCAACAGCAAGCAACATCAGATAACTGGGTTTCCATCTGCAGGGTCGTTAACTGTTAATGTCTCAAAGGTTGTACCACCGCTCTCGATGTGTAGGTATAGTTGGGCAACTGGGTTACCTAGACCACCTACTGCAGCAGGAGTACAAACACCTGGAACAAGTTGAATTTTGTATGCATTCTGTGGGTCCATTGGATCAACACCAGCACCAAATGCTGATACTGACTGAAGTTGAACGTTAGCTTGTGCTAGAGCGCTCGTTTCATATCCTGCACCTGTGTTACAGAACAACTGGAAAGACACTGAATCGGCAGGGATTGAATCGCTACCAGGTGCTAATCTTACGTAGAGTACGTAATTTCCACCTTCAATGAATCCTTGCATGATAGTTAGTTTACCGGACAATTCATCGGATGTGTCGTCACCAGCTCTTTGAGCGTTTTGTTGTAGTTTTTCAGCAGTTTGGATAATGACCGCAGAAGCAACTGCAGCAACCAAAATTAGCGAAATAAACACAATCATTGCACCGATACCGATAGCACCCCATGTGTCTTGTTCTTGGTTATCTGTTGCTGTCTTCACACTACCACCGTCCCGGCGTTTGTGTCTGCACCGTAGCTTAATACTTCGTATGTGAAACCAGCGTTACCTGCAGCCAATGTTAGGTAATGATTGACGTTAGGAGTACTTGTTTGACAGGTACCTACAGCCAATGATACTTCGTAAATTTGTCCCGGTAGTAGTGTTGCACCGGCTCCGGCGTTAGCCGAAACTGGGTTCGATCCTTGGAGATCGCCCGCATCTGTACCGGCATTGCAAACTACACTGTATGCAACGTCTTGAGCAGTAATTGACTCTGAACCTGGAGCAAGTTCGAAGGTCATTCTCAATGTGTTACCATTTTGGATGACTATGCTAAGAGGCATG